>ERZ772967.36-NODE-36-length-115138-cov-6.158077_pt1 | contig 115138 bp, 106 predicted proteins | sample MGYA00511677_ERZ772967 | MGnify/ENA primary metagenome ERZ772967 (study PRJEB29015, sample SAMEA2737931) | human oral metagenome | biome: human oral; feature: human-associated habitat; material: dental | place: China | collected 2146 ...
TTTAGGATTTCTTCTTTATTCAATTATAAATGCCTCCCTAAAATGATATAAATATATTGTATAAAATAATTAGATTTAAAACAAGTTATATTGAATGGGAACTTTAAAAATTTTTTTAAAAAAATATATAGTTACAAAAAGTTATCCACAGGTTATTACTAAAAAAGGATGTTTATTTTGTAGTTATGAAAAGACTTATCCACATACAGAGGATAACTTTATCATAATTATCCACATATGGTTTTTAGCCTTAAAACGTTGATAAATTCAAATCTTGTATTGACATAGGATGTATATCAATATAAAATAATTTTGTATGCATTTTTGAAATTTAGAAGATGCAGGTAAGTTTATAAAAGAGGAGGTAAAAAATGAAACAGACATTTCAGCCTAAGAATAGGCAGAGAATGAAGGAACACGGCTTTAGAAAGAGAATGGCTACTAAGAATGGTAGAAACGTTCTAAAGAGAAGAAGAACTAAGGGAAGAAAAAGACTTTCAGCTTAGTTAGTAAGTGTTTTAGTATGTTGAGACCTAATGTAATAAGAAAAAAGTCAGATTTTGATAGTATTTATAAAAAAGGAAATTCTGTAGGAGATAGATACGTAGTATTATTCTGGAGAAAAAATCACCTTGATTATAATAGAACAGCTTTTTTAGCGAGTAAAAAAGTTGGTAACAGTGTGAGAAGAAATCGTGCGAGAAGACTTATGAAGGAAGGATATAGATATCTTTGTGACGGATTGGATTCCGGCTACGATTTTATATTCATAGCCAGAAATACTATTAACGATAAGAAAGCGGATGACGTTAAAAAATCGATTTCTTCAGCTTTGCGAAAGGCTAAAATAAAGAAAAATGTTTAGATTTATTGGTAAGATTATTTCATTCTTCATGATAAAGCTAATTAGATTCTATCAGATTTTTATATCTCCGCTACTTCCCAAGACATGTAGATTCTATCCTACTTGTTCTACTTATTGCATACAGGCACTACAGAAGTACGGACCTATTAAAGGCAGTTACTTAGGTATTAAACGAATTTTAAAGTGTCATCCCGGAAATCCCGGTGGATATGACCCTTTAAAATAACGGAGGAATTTAGTATATGGCTTTATTTAATTTCTTAGCCAAACCGTTTAGTATACTGCTCGCTTTCTTTTATAACATTACGGGGCATTATTGGTTAGCGATTGTCATCTTATCAGTTTTGATAAGAGTAGCGATGTACCCGCTATATAAGAAGCAGATTCTTTCAACTTCAGGCATGGCAGATATGCAGCCAAAGATGAACGAAATCAAGAAGAAGTATGCTAATGACAAAGAAATGATGAATCAGAAAATAGCTGAGCTCTACAAGGAGTCGGGTTTTAACCCAAGTGCGGGTTGTATGCCTATGCTTGTACAGCTTATAGTTATTTCAGGTCTTTTTGTTTTACTCAGATATCCTCTTAACTATATCAATGATGAAAATATGGTATTTGCAGTGCATGAGTCCTTCCTTTGGATTAAAGATTTATGCCAACCGGATCCATGGATTTTACCTATACTTTCCGGTATAGCAACATTTTTCTCTTTCTCAATGTCACAGCAGAACCAGCTAGGGCAGCAAGGTTCTAATATGGGAATGGGAATGATGAAATATATTTTCCCTATCATGATAGTTTGGTTAGGAAGAGCATATCCTGCAGGTCTTGCAATCTATTGGTTTATCAGTAACTTCACTCAGATATTCTTCAATATTAGATTTAATAAACTGAGAAAAGAATTGAAGGCACAGAATAAAAAGGCTAAAAACAAAAAGAAGTAAAAATTAGTATTCGCGTACACTCATTGGAGGAATCTATAAGATGAAAGTTTCGGAAAAATGGGGAACAGATGTGGATACCGCAGTTGAACTTGCCTTGCAGGAACTGAATGCAAGCAAGGAAGAGGTAGACATAGAAGTACTCGAGCAGCCTTCAAGAGGATTTTTTGGAATAGGATCAAAGCTTGCACTCGTTAGAGTAAGCCTTAATGATAAGGAAGAAGAAAATAAGCAAGAACTTGCAGAAGAAATACAAGAAATATCCATTGAAGATGCAAACATAGATGGTAAAAAGGTCTCTGAGAAAAAAGTTGAGGCGAAACAAAAAACACCATCACAAAAGAAGAAGAAAAAATCTATGAAAAATGACAGATTACGTGACGATGAAAATCAGATTAGCGAACCTGTCATTCCGGAGATTGATATGACTTCCCTAAATGATTTGGAAGAAGATAATGTGGCTTTTGTATTCCTAAAAGGTCTCGTTGAGGAGATGGGAATAGAGCTTAATATTGTCGGTAAGACGGATGGAACCGATTTGTTCTTCCTATTAGAAGGAAAAGACTCCGGTACTGTAATAGGTAAGAGAGGAGCAACTCTCGACGCAATTCAGTACTTGACCAGCCTTGTGGTAAATAAGGGTAACGGAGAGTATATTCGCGTAGTTGTTGACGCTGAAAATTATCGAGCAAAAAGAGAAAAATCATTGGAAAAGCTAGCTAAAAGACTGGCTGAAAAGGTAGTAAGAAGTCGTAGACCATTCAAACTGGAGCCTATGAATCCTTACGAGAGAAAAATTATTCATGCAACACTACAGAAAGATCCACGCGTTACAACAAAGAGTGAGGGTCAGGATCCATATAGAAGGATTCATATCGAACTTAAATAGTAGATTGGGCTGTCGCTTTGCGGCAGCCTTTTGTAATCAAAGGAAGAATTATGGAAAGTACAATAGCTGCGATAGCAACCTCTCCGGGAGAAAGCGGAATTGGAATTATAAGGATAAGTGGAGAAAAATCTCTAAATATCCTAAACAAAATATTTTATCCTGCGAGCAAGAATTTAGCTCCAAAGGATAATCATAGACAGCTGATTTACGGCCATATAAAGGACGAACTCGGTCATATAATAGATGAGGTTCTCGCTGTCTACTTTCCCGCGCCAAAGACGTACACGGCTGAGGATGTAGTTGAAATAGATTGTCACGGCGGAATTGTACCACTGTCAAATACACTCTCACTTGTGCTGCGCTGTGGAGCGGATTTAGCGGAACCCGGAGAGTTTACAAAGAGGGCTTTTTTAAATGGACGACTTGATTTAACTCAGGCTGAAGCTGTGATAGATGTCATAAATTCAAAGACAAATTCCTCTTTTGATATAGCTATGGAGCAGTTAAGGGGAAGATTCTCGAAAGAGATAAATGAAATACGTAAGGAAATAACGGATGTTTTAGTTGACATTGCCGTAAATATCGACTATCCGGATGAAGATATAGAGCTTATACTTTACGATAAGCTGGAAAATCAGCTTCGTTCTATAAAGAAAAAAGTCGATTATCTAATAGATAGTTCCGACACGGGTAGGATTTTGAGGGAAGGTCTTAATGTTGCAATTATAGGTCGTCCAAACGTTGGAAAATCATCTTTGATGAATGCAATGCTTAGGGAATCAAGAGCTATAGTGACTGAGATTCCCGGAACGACGAGGGACACAATTGAAGAGCTGATAAATGTAAGGGGAATTCCTGTAAATCTAATAGACACTGCCGGAATTAGAAGCACCGATGATGTGATTGAGCAAATAGGTATAGATAAGTCGAAGAAGTCTCTTGAATCGGCTGATTTAGTCATTTTCATGATAGATTTAACATCTGAGATTTCTACCGAGGACTACGATATTCTTAATCAAGTAGACAAGTCGAAGCTTCTCATTTTGTTTAATAAGGCGGATAAGACTGCAAGGATTTCTGAGGCTGATATTGCTTCATTTGCTCGTGGAGTGCGCTATATGATAACTTCCGTAAACGATAGCAAATCCGTTGTTGAGATTGAAAATGCTATCTTTGAGAAGGCAGGCGGAAATCTTCTGCTAGGAAAGGAAAGTGAAACTGATAAGCTTGCAGGATCACAAAAGAGCAATATAGTTATAAATGCAAGGCATAAGAATATGTTGGAAAGAGCGACAACTTCACTTGGGGAAGCTATAAATGCAGCTTCCGGCGGCATTCCTTTAGAATTCCTGGAAATAGATATAAGAAATGCATACGAGGAACTTGGATTTATCACAGGCGATTCGGTGCAGGACGATGTCATAGATGAGGTATTTAGCAGATTTTGTTTAGGTAAATAAATCTAATGAATATCAAATGGAGAAATAGATGGACCGGTATTTAATGGGAAAATACGATGTAATCGTCATAGGAGCGGGTCATGCAGGTTGTGAGGCGGCGCTTGCAGCGGCCAGAATGGGAAGCAAGACAATCATGTTCTCTATCAATTTAGAGGCAATTGCTATGATGCCTTGCAATCCTTCTATTGGTGGAACCGGCAAAGGTCATCTCGTAAGAGAAATAGACGCACTGGGCGGTGAGATGGGTGTAAATATAGATAAAACCTTTATACAGAGCCGCATGCTAAATACAGCGAAAGGTCCGGCTGTTCATTCTCTTAGAGCGCAGGCTGACAAGTATAAGTATCACCTTGAGATGAAGAAGACCATAGAGAGACAGGAAAACCTTTTTATGAAGCAAGACGAGATTATAGACATAATAGTTGAAGATGGTAAGGCCTGTGGAGTTGTCACAAGAAATCACGCTGTCTATAGAGCAAAGGCTGTAATTATAGCGACCGGAACCTTTCTTCGCGGTAAGGTTTTTATTGGAGATAGCGCGTATTCGAGTGGTCCAAACGGTCTTGCACCGGCAAATGAGCTATCGGATAAGCTCGTTGAATACGGCATAAAACTAAGGCGTTTTAAGACCGGAACACCGGCAAGAGCACTGGCTTCAAGTTTTGATTATTCAAAAATGATGGAGCAGAAAGGCGATGAGAAAATCGTACCGTTTTCCTTCTTAAATGATAAACTTGAGAAAGAGCAGATTTCATGCTGGCTCACATATACGAACAGCAGAACTCACGAGATAATTAGGAAAAACTTCAATCGTTCCGCCTTGTTTGGCGGTCAAATCGAGGGGATAGGACCAAGATACTGTCCTTCAATTGAAGATAAGGTAAATCGCTTTGCTGAGAAGGAGAGGCACCAGCTATTCATTGAACCGGAAGGACTTGAAACTGATGAAATGTATATCCAGGGTATGAGTTCAAGTCTTCCTGAAGATGTACAGAGAGATTTCTATCATAGTATAGAAGGTCTTGAGAACATAGTTATCACCAGACCGGCTTATGCGATCGAATATGATTGCATAGACCCGCTCGAATTAAAATTAAACTTGGAGAGCAGGTCAATTGAGAAACTTTTTTGTGCCGGACAGTTTAATGGAAGTTCCGGATATGAAGAGGCGGCAGCTCAGGGACTCATGGCCGGCATAAACGCACATCTGGCAATAAATGGTAAAGAACCTTTTGCTCTTGCGAGAAACGAGGCCTATATTGGCGTTCTAATCGACGATTTGGTGACTAAAGGTACTAATGAACCTTATAGAATTATGACGAGCAGAGCGGAATATAGGCTGCTTCTGAGGCAAGACAATGCAGATAACAGGTTGACAGCCAAGAGTTATGAGATAGGACTTGCTTCCGAAGAGAGATTTAATAGACTTAAATCAAAACAGGAGGAAGTAGCTAGGGAAATAGACAGACTTAAATCTGTAATTCCTACCGTTGCAGAAACAAATTCATATTTGGAAAAAATTAACAGTTCACCGGTCGACGGAAAAATCAGCCTTGCAGATCTATTGAAACGACCGGAGGTGACATACGAAAACCTAAAGGCAATAGATAAGGAAAGACCTGAAATATCTGAGCACGCAAGAGCTCAAGTTTCAGTTGAAATTAAATATCAGGGCTATATAAAGAAACAAATTCAACAAGTTGAGAAGTTTAAGAAACTCGAGAGAAAACCTCTTTCCGGCGATATAGATTATGAGAAAATTGATGGACTTAGAATTGAAGCAGCCCAAAAAATGAATAAGATTAAGCCGGTATCTCTAGGTCAGGCCTCGAGAATTTCGGGCGTATCACCTGCGGATATAAATGTACTTCAAGTATACTTAGAAAAGGAGAAGAGAATTGAAAAAGCTAAATTTTAAAGAGCAGCTGACGTCTCTCAATCTCCCTTGTGATGACAATACTCTGAGGCAGTTTGAACTCTATATGAAGGGCATTTTGGACTGGAATAAAAAAATCAATCTAACCGCAATTACAGAGGAAGATGATTTTATAGAAAAACACTATATCGACTCTCTAAAGATAGCAAAGCTGGGGTTGATTAAGCCGGGTTGTAAAGTTATAGATATTGGAACCGGTGGAGGTTTTCCGGGAGTGCCGCTGGCAATAGCCTACTCGAAAACTGAATTTGTTCTTGCCGATTCGCTGAAGAAGAGATTAAAGGTCATAGACGAGTTATGTGGGAATATCGGCATAAATAATGTAAGTACGGTTCACGGAAGAGCCGAGGATTTGGGAAGAAACTTTGAGTACAGAGAGAACTTCGATTGTTGTGTGTCTAGAGCGGTAGCAAATCTTTCGACGCTATGCGAATATTGTTTACCTATGGTAAAACAAGGTGGATACTTCATTGCATACAAGACTGATGCGGCTGAAGTGGAGATAAAAAAAGCTGAGAAGGCAGTGAGAATTCTCGGTGGTGGAGATGTTGAAATCATATCCTCGGACCACGAAAATATCGACCATTGTTTTGTAAAAATAAAGAAAGTAAAAATAACACCGAAAGTGTATCCAAGAAAGGCGGGAACTCCGTCAAAACAGCCATTATAAGCATGGTAGTATAGAGAATGTTTCACGTGAAACATTCTCTATTTGCTATAAAAAAGTGGAAAAAATGCTACATCTGTTATATAATAAATCAAGTCCATTTTTTGATTATGGAGGATAATAAAGTGGGAAAAGCAATAGCAATATTTAATCAGAAGGGCGGAGTAGGTAAGACAACCACAAATATTAATTTGGGAGCATGCTTGGCACTTTTGGGTAAGAAAGTTTTAATTTTAGACATTGATCCTCAGGGTAATACGACCAGTGGAATTGGGATTAAGAAGAAAAGTCTCGATTATACTGTCTATGATCTTCTGATTGAGGATAACTTTGATACCAAGAAGGCGATTTTGCATACAAACATCAAGGGATTGGATATAATTCCTGCAAGCGTAGATTTGGCAGGCGCTGAAATTGAACTTGTTCAGATTGAAGGCAGAGAACAGAGACTTAGAAAGGCCATAGATAAGGTAAGACAAAAGTATGATTACATCTTCATTGATTGTCCACCTTCGCTAGGACTTCTAACCATAAATTCTTTGACTGCTGTGCAGAGTGTATTAATTCCTATTCAGTGTGAGTTCTATGCACTTGAAGGTGTTAGCCAACTCGTGAGCACAATTGAAATAGTCAGAAAGAATCTAAACAAGGATCTCGAGATTGAAGGTGTAATTTTGAGCATGTTCGACGGACGTACCAACCTATCTGTTCAGGTAGTTCAGGAGGTTAAGAAGTACTTCGGGGCAAAGGTGTATTCTACGGTCATACCGAGAAATATTAGGCTTGCTGAGGCACCAAGCTACGGCATGGCAATAACCGAGTACGATCCTAAATCGAGAGGTGCGGAGGCATACAGAGAGTTTGCTGAGGAATTTCTCGAAAGGGAGGAAGCGTAATGGCGGCTAAAGGAAAGAAGAGCGGACTGGGCAGAGGTCTTGACGCATTATTTGCTGACCGTGAAGTTGCGGTTAACGAGGACATTAAGCTTCCGACTCAGGAGGAATCTAAAGACAGCGTTAAATACATAGATATAAACGACATTAAGCCTAATCACGGGCAGCCTCGTAAGACTTTTGATCCTGAGAAGATAAGTGAACTTGCCAGATCCATAGAGGAACACGGAATAATTCAGCCCTTGGTTGTAACAAAAGCTGAGGTTGGCTATGAGATTGTAGCAGGTGAGAGACGTTGGAGAGCGGCAAGGGAAGCGGAGTTGAAGAAGGTGCCTTGTCTTGTTAGAACTCTTACAGAAGAAGAGAATATGCTCCTTGCAATAATTGAGAATATGCAAAGAGAGGACTTAAACCCTATAGAAGAAGCTGAAGGGCTTGAGAAGATGATTAAGGTTTACGGCTTTACACAGGACAAGGTTTCTAAGAGTGTAAGTAAGTCAAGACCTTATATTACCAACGCTTTGAGGCTTTTGAATTTGCCTGAGAGCGTTAGAAATGAGGTTGCTGAGGGAAGGCTTTCAGCTGGGCATGCAAGAGCTATATTATCTGCGGATAATTTCCAGAAACAGGAAGAACTTTGCAAGCGCGTTATCGCAGAAGGTCTATCGGTAAGAGAAACCGAAAAACTTGCAAGCACTGAAAAACAGAAGAGAAACAAGCCTTTAAGACGCGTTAAACCTAGAGAGATTCTCAGTGTTGAGAATGAACTTAAGGATATTTATGGGACGAAGGTAAATATTGAAGCAAAAGGGAAAGGCGGATCTATTCAGCTCCATTATTACAGCATGGATGAACTGAACAGATTGATAGACATTCTCAGAGTTGCAAACATAAATTCGTAATGGAGAAGTAAAGATGACGGAAAAAGTGGCAAAGCGCATTATATCAGCCGACCTGCCTATGCCAATGTGTATAGTCAATAGGGCCGGCAAGGTAACCAGTGCGAACAGATTCATAGACAGAGTATTTCCATATAAAGGAATAGAAGATGCCGATTTTTTTGCTCTCACAGGAATAAAGGTAAAATCTCTTTTAGAGGGGGATAACAAGTATCTTCTCGATAGAAACGGACGAAAGTTCAGAGTGATTGCAGATAGCGACAAAAATGAATATGGTGATGATATAATCGTATTTTTCAGGGATGTTACCGGCTACGAGGATCTAAAGAAAAGATATATGTCAGAGAGAGTTTGCGTGTGTCGCATAAGTGTTGATAACTACGACCAGTTTGCGGGATCTGTAACTCCGGAGACCGGTATGTCGGTAACGAGCCAGGTCGACCGCATCATAAGAAAGTGGGCGGCGGACATGGATGCATCGCTAGAGAAAATCAAGGATACACTATATAACGTGTACTTTCAGTACGGTCATTTTAAGGAAATTGTCAACAATAAATTCACAATATTGGATGACGTCAGAAAGATAGATACGGGTGCTGATTTCCCATTGACACTTAGCATGGGGCTTGGAATTGGCGGCTCAAACATAATGGAGACATCAGAGTATGCAGCGGCAGCACTTGATCTTGCGCTAGGACGTGGAGGAGACCAGGTTGTTGTCAAAGAAGAATCGGAAATCAGTTACTTTGGCGGAAAGACACAGTCAATAGAAAAGGGCAGTAAGGGCAAGTCAAGGATTATTGCTCATGCCTTGAGAAAGCTTATCGAGCAATCTAATCGTGTTTTGATTATGGGGCACCAAAATGCAGATATGGACGCATTTGGATCTGCGCTCGGAATTTATAGGATGTGCATCAATAGCGGAACTGAGGCGCACATTATCATAGACAAGGTAAACGATACAATGCAGGCCGTGTATGATCAGGTTAGAGCAACCCAAAACTATAACCTGGATTCGACTGAAAAGGCTAATGCTTTGATAGAATCGGACACTCTGCTGGTCGTTGTAGATACGCAAAGACCCAGCTACTTGGAAGCTCCGGAGCTTTTAGACAAGACTGAGAGAGTAGTTGTAATAGATCATCACCGTAGAGCTGAGGACTACATAACAGGAGCAACTCTATCGTATATAGAGACCTATGCTTCGTCAGCTTCAGAGCTAGTGACAGAGATGCTTCAGTATGTAATTCCAAGAAAGTCGCTCGTAAAGCTTGAGGCAGAAGCTCTTCTTGCGGGTATAACATTAGATACGAACAGATTCGCTGTAAAGACAGGGGTTAGAACCTTTGAGGCTGCTGCATGGCTCAGAAGAGCGGGTGCTGACACGACAGAGGTAAAGAGATTTTTCCAGATTGACTCAGATACGTTTAAGGTAAGGGCTAAGGCTATTGCAAATGCAAGCTTTTACGATGGTGGCATTGCGACATCCATTTGTGAGGGACAAAACCAAGATGCTCAGGTAATCAATGCACAGGTTGCGGATGAACTCCTAAATATCAAAGGAATAAAGGCGAGCTTTGTTGCAGGAGTAAACGATAAAGGAACTACCTGCATAAGTGCAAGGTCGCTTGGAGACATAAATGTTCAGGTTCTTCTTGAGAAAATCGGTGGTGGCGGCCATCTGAACACAGCGGGCGCTCAGGTTGAAGAAAAACCTGAGGAAGTGCTGGAGATAGTGCTGGGATTGTTACAAAAAGGAGATAATAATGATAGTAATACTTAAAGAGGATGTAAAAGGTACAGGTAAGGCGGGCGAAGTTCTCAAGGTCAGCGACGGTTTTGCAAGAAACATGCTTCTAAAGAAAGGGCTGGCAGTTGAGGCAACGCAGGCAAACCTAAGAAGTCTAGAAAAGCAGAAGGCGCTCAAAATCCAACAGGAGAAGGAGAACAGAGAGCGAGCTCAGAGCCAGGCAGAAACGCTTAAGAACAAAAAAATTGTAATCAAGACAAAGTCAGGCGAAGGCGGAAAGCTTTTCGGTTCAATAACATCAAAGGACATAGCTGATGCAATCAAGGACCAGCTCGGAATAGATATTGAAAAGAAGAATATTGAACTTGCAAATCCACTAAAGCAGCTGGGCAGTTTTGATGTAGCGGTTAAGCTGTATCACGAAATAAAAGGCGAGATTAAGGTTGAGCTTGTAGATTAGGAGTCAAAGATGACAGAGAAGATACCTCCGCATAATAAGGAAGCAGAGCAGTCCGTCTTAGGCGCTGCTATGCTTGATAAGGATGCACTTTTTGATGTGCTTGAAACAGTAAAGGCTGAGGACTTTTATGATGCAGCTCATAAGGAAGTCTATGACGTTATACTGGATCTTGCGAGAAGAAACGAGTCTGTAGACATTGTTACTGTTTGCGATGAGTTGAAGAAGCGAGGAAGCCTTGAGATTGCAGGTGGAAGAGCATATATTGCATCGCTTCCGTCAAATGTACCATCAGCGAAGAATGCTGTAGGGTATGCTAAGATTGTGGCCGAAAAGGCACAGCTTAGAAGACTTATTAAGGCTGCGGATGAGATAAGAGAAAAGAGCTTTGAGGAAAGCGAGGATGCAGGTTATATCCTCGACTTTGCTGAGCAGAATATATTTGAGATTGCGCAGAAGCGTCAGAAGAATGACTACTCGCACATCAAAGATGTCATCATGGAAAACATCGATATGATGGACAAGGCTGCACGATCAGATGAGGATGTTACAGGTGTTCCGTCAGGCTTTACGGAAATCGACAAGATTACGGGCGGATTCCAGCGTTCAGACCTCATAATACTTGCAGCAAGGCCGGCTATGGGAAAGAGTTCGTTTGCACTGAATATTGCGCTCAATGCGGCAAAGAGAGGTTCAAAGGGGATTATCATCTTCAATCTCGAGATGCCTAAGGATCAGCTCGGTCAGAGACTTCTTTCTATGGAGAGCAATATCGAGCTTTCGAACATCAGAAAGGGCAAGATAGAGGTAAATGACTGGCAGAAGATAAACATAGCCGGAGATATTCTTTCGAAAACAAATATAACCATAGACGATACCCCGGGTATCACGGTTATGGAGATGAAGAATAAATGCCGAAGGATGAAGGCGGAGTATGGACTTGACCTTGTGGTTGTCGACTATCTTCAGCTGATGACAGCAGAGGGCAGATCCGAAAGCAGACAGCAAGAAATCAGTAAATTATCAAGATATCTTAAGCTACTTGCCAGAGAGATGGACTGTCCGGTTCTCGTACTGTCTCAGCTTTCACGTGCGCCGGAGCTCAGAACAGACCACAGACCTATGCTTTCGGACCTCAGAGAATCGGGCTCAATCGAGCAGGATGCTGATATGGTAATCTTCCTCTATAGAGATGACTACTATAACGAGGAGAGTGATAAGCCAAATGTATGTGAGGTCAGCATTGCAAAGCACAGAAATGGAGAGACCGCAAGACGTGATTTGACCTGGGTAGAGAGATATACCAAGTTCAGCGACATGGTATAGTTTAATGTGCCTTTTATGGGCGAGCCATAGATTATTAGGAGAAATCCATGAAATATATCAAAGCAAAAAAACGAGATATGTATCTTGGCGATATATCGCTCGAAAACATTTTCATAAATGAATTTCTTCCGATAGCTCCGGGAGACTTCGTTAAGGTCTATCTTTATGCAAGGCTCTATGCAGAGCTGGGATACCCGCTCGATAACGCTCAGATATCCAATGAGCTTGGAGTCGATGAAAAGACCATTGTGGAAGCCTGGAATTATTGGGAGGATATGAATGCCATCAAAAAGAGATTCTATGGAGAGGGCAAGGCTGATTTTGCAGTTGAGTTCATAAACCTCAAGGAATTGATTTACGGAACAGGCAAGGGAGAAGAACAAAAAGATTCACAGGGCGTTGAACCGGTTAGCGTTTTTGGTAGCGAGGCAATTTCTACCTTGATGCCGAAGATAGAAAAGATTTTAGGTCGCACTCTATCCAGCAGCGACATGCAAAAGGTCATATCGTGGGTAGACGATGTGAAAGCAACGCCCGAAGTCGTTGAAAAGGCAGTGATTTACTGCTCTGATAGGGGAAAGCTTAGCTTCAAGTATATAGAAAAAGTTATTGAGGAATGGACCAAGATTGGCATCAAAACCAGTGAGGATGTTGACAATTATCTCGAGGAGAATGATCAGAGGCATGTGAGATATAGACGCGTTATGAAGGCGCTAGGGTTTTCGAGGAATCCGTCCGAAGAGGAGCAGAGGCTCATGGATAGCTGGTTTGATGAGATGGGATTTAAGATGGATAAGGTGCTGGAGGCTTGTAGCAAGACTGCGGGAATTTCGAATCCTAATCTAAAATATGTGAACTCGATTCTTGATAACTGGAGAAAGGAAGCCGGCAAGGAAAACAGGGATGTTAATGAAAAGAAACCTGTTAGCAGGGCTGTTTTGAACAAGTACTACGATTTTCTACGCAAGAAGGCGGAGACGGATGCCGACGCTAGACGTAAGGAAATATATAAGAAGCTTCCAAAGATAAGGGAAATAGAGAAAAATATTCACTCATTAAGTGCAAAGCTATCAGGAATGATGCTATTTGGTCAAGATAACGGTGAATCAAAGAGCTTAAATGACGAGATGAATATGCTCTACGAGGAACGCGCTATAATTCTGACCGAAAACAACTACGATATGGATTACATGGAGGAAAGATATAAGTGTAATCGATGCGACGACACGGGTATTATGGATACGGGAGAAAGATGTTCTTGTATAGAACAAAGGATGATTGAGGCTGAAGAATGGCAAAGTCAACGAGAAAAAAGAAGAAAAAATTAAATATGGGTAGATTGGTTCTATCTTTGATAGTTCTTTTTCTCCTCATAGGCTGTGCATTTTCAATCAAGAAAATAGTTACGCTTCATATTGAGAAGAGTCACCTGGAGAAGACTCAGAAGGAGCTGGAGCAGAAGAAGGATGATTTGACTGCAGAGCTCAAGAATGTCAACGAACTCGACTACATTGAGGAGCAAGCACGTAAGCAGCTTAAGATGATTAAGCCGGGAGAAGTCCTTTATGTCTTGGACGGCAAAAAGAATAAGGATGGTAAGGATAAGAAATAATGGAAGAAAGGCCGGTTATTAATGAGGTTATCGTCGTCGAAGGAAGGGATGACACTGCCGCTATAAATAAGGCGGTGGAGGCCGTGACCGTTGAAACTCACGGCTACGGGATCACGGCGGCAACTTGGAGAAAATTAGATAGTGCGTATGAGAGTAAAGGGCTGATTGTAATGACGGATCCCGACCACGCAGGTCGCAAGATAAGGGAGCGAATCTGTGCAAGGTATCCTGAAGCAAAGCAGGCCTTTTTGACCGCCGCAAAAGCCGAGAAAAACGGTGATATAGGTATAGAAAACGCAAGGCCTGAGGACATAGTCAATGCACTGAAGCTTGCAAAGTGTACGATTACGGGCAAGCGAGAGGAGTTCTCTTATGTGGATCTCAACAGTAACGGGCTTATAGGTGGTGAATCATCAAAGGCGAGACGCACCATGCTCGGAGATTTGCTGGGGCTTGGATATTGCAATGGCAAGGCTCTGTTGAAGAAACTCAATTTGATGTTAGTCAGCCGCAAGGATTTTGATGAAGCAATCAGAAAGGTGAATGAAAAGCTTGGAAACAGCTAAGAACATGGAATTATATTCCCTAAGCACTTTAAATTATATAAGGAAGAAGTTCGGCTTTCACAATGCGAAGAGTTTGGGCCAGAACTTTTTGACCGATAAGGGAGTAATCGATAGCATTATCGAGGCTACGGATATAAACGAGGAAGACCTGGTTATTGAAATTGGCCCCGGCATCGGAGTTTTGACAGTTGAAGCAGCAAAGGAAGCAGGCAAGGTTTGCGCTATAGAAATTGATAAAAATTTGCTTCCCGTTCTTGACTTTACTCTAAAAGGGTACGACAATATTGAAGTTATAAATCAAGATGTTCTAAAAACAAATCTTAACGACATCATAAAGTCTTCAACTTTTCAACATACAAAGGTAATAGGAAATCTGCCATACTATATAACTACACCTATAATCATGTATCTGTTGGAGAATGAAATAAACATTGAGTCTATAACGATTATGATGCAGAAGGAAGTAGCTGATAGAATCATTGCAGGTCCGGGAAGTAAAACTTTCGGGGCTATTTCGCTTGCCGTTCAGTATTACTGTGAGGTCAGTGAGGTCGCGGATGTACCAAAAGAGGTGTTCTATCCGGTGCCTAAGGTGGATTCTACAGTTCTCAAGCTGAGCATAAGGACGGAAAAGCCGGTGCAACCTAAGAATGAGAAGCTGATGTTCAATTGCATCAAAGCGGGTTTTGGGCAGAGGCGAAAGACGATCTTAAATTCCTTAACAGGAGCAGGCTTCAGCAAGGATGAGATAAAACAAGCACTAGAGAGGCTTAGCATTGAGCCTAAGAGGAGAGCGGAGACTCTCTCGATAGAGGATTTCGCTGCAATTTCAGATGAACTTGCAGTATTTTTGGAGAAAAAGGATGAGTAAGCTACAGAGCGTAAGACAGAAGATAGGAAAAAATGGAATAATTCTTTGCTTAGTTCTAGGATTTATAATTAATTTGATAATAGAGACACTCGCAAGAAAGTATTTTGGTGGATTTACTTTTTTGATACATAGTCCAATAGTATTTTTGTATAACAGTCTTGTAATAGCTACCACACTTTCTGTATCATGTCTTTTTAAAAGACGATCGTTTTTCATGGTAATCATATCGACAATCTGGATTGCGATTGGTGTGGCAAACGGTGTGATTTTGCTCGAAAGAATGACACCTTTTACCGTTAAGGACCTATCGTCAATTACCGATGCGGCTACAATTCTAACGAATTACTTCAATAGATTCCAACTTTCAATCATAGCCGGAGTATTGATATTGCTTGTGGTTACTGTCGTAATTCTTTGGATTAAACTGCCAAGGAAGGATATGAGCGGAAAGTTCAAGCAAAGCGTTGCCATGGTTGCTCTAGTCATCGCATTGACTTTTGGTGCAACATGGGGATTGATAAAAACAAACGTGCTTGCAACCTTCTTCGGAAACCTTGCCTACGCTTATCAGGATTATGGAGCACCGTACTGCTTTGTAAATACATGGCTAAACACGGGTATTCATAAGCCTGCAGGCTATAACGAAAGTACAATGAAGGATATACTCGCAAAGGCTAATATCAAAAACGGGAAAGAGGCACTAGAGGTCAAGAACACAGATATAGGGCATAAGTCTCCTAATATCATATTCCTACAGCTGGAGTCGTTTACGGATCCTCGACTTTTCAATAAGATAAAACTTTCGACGGATGCTATACCTAACTTCAGAAATCTAGCGAAGAACTATTCCTCGGGATATTTGACGGTTCCGGCCTGCGGTGCGGGAACTGCGAACACGGAGTTTGAGGTTATGACGGGGCTTTCAGTTAAGTTCTTTGGACCCGGAGAGTATCCATTTAAATCAGTTCTGAGAAATACGCCTGCGGAGAGCATTGCCTTAGATCTTAAGAATAGAGGGTATTCAACGCATGCAATCCATAACCACAGAGCATTGTTCTATAACAGAAACGAAGTATTTAAAAATATAGGATATGATACATTTACATCACTTGAGTATATGAGCGATGTGCCTAAGACACCTAAGAACTGGGCTAAGGATAAGATTTTGACGAATCAAATAATGGAAGCGCTAAATTCAACGAAATCCAGAGACTACATATACACGATTTCGGTTCAAGGTCACGGTAAATACCCAACGGAGCAGCTCGTAAAGAACCCGAAGGTTCAGGTTACTGAGGCGCCATCGCAGGATTTAAAGTGGAAGTACGAATACTACGTAAATCAGCTTTATGAGATGGATCAGTTCGTAAAGGAGCTGACCGATACTCTATCAAAATTAAATGAACCTACAATTCTTGTAATGTATGGCGATCACATTCCGGCGCTTGATATCACAGCGGATTCATATGATAAAGATCTCTATCAGACTCCTTATGTAATCTGGTCAAACTTTGATATGAAAAAGCAGGATAAGGACCTACATGCGTACGAGATAACAGCAGATGTCTGTGACAGATTGGGAATCCATGAGGGAACAGTATTTAAATATCAACAGAATACAAACCACAGTGAAAAGAGCTTCCTTGAAGGACTAAATCTTTTGGCATATGACATGCTGTATGGAGACAGATACATCTACGACGGAAGCAAGGACGCTGTCAAGGCTACCAAGATGAAGATGGGTGTTAAGACCGTTAAGATTGACAAGGTGGTAAATGTTGGCGGAAGGTATTACATCAAAGGCCAGAACTTTACGGAGTACAGCAAAGTTACGCTGAACGGCGAGCCGCTATCGACGATTTACCTCGGGCCGACGCTTCTGGGATTGCAAGAGGAGGTTGATCCGGAAAAGGCAAAGGATATGAAGGTCAGTCAGATTGACAAATCGAATAAGGAAATAATAAGTACCACGGAATAAAAATAAAGGGCTAAGAAGTTAGCCCTTTAGGTTTTTATCTGATTTTGTTTAATTTAGTAATTTAATCGGGTGATATTCGCAGTAGTGCTAGATCTGATTGAATCCGAGCATAATAAGTTCACTCAGCTCGGGAAGTGAGAGCTTTTTCAGCGTGCACTTTCCAATCGAATCAGGAACGATGATGTTAATATGTCCATCTCGGATTTTTTTATCCTTGAGGGCAAGTTTGTAGATAGCCTTAGCATCGTAATCGAGCGACGTATCAAAGCCAAATTCATTGAGAATATCAGTGAGTTCACCGCTAATGTCATTAGGCGTAAGTCCTAGAGCATAGGCACCTCTTGCTTCAGCAATCATGCCCTTGGCAACGGCCTGACCGTGAGTTACGGTATAGGAGCTGAGCTTTTCGATTCCGTGACCTACGGTGTGTCCGAAGTTTAGGAGTTGCCTGAGACTTGTCTCGCGCTCGTCCGCTTCTACAAGAGATTTCTTGATGGAAATACAGCGCTCAATGACATATTCATAGTTATGATTGCGTATGTGATTGAGCAAACCTTTTTCAGCGATTACAGCATTTTTGGTTGCCTCTGCGATACCCTCAAGAAGGATATCATTTGGAAGTGTCTCGTAGATTTTGCTGTCGCAAACGACTAGTGAAGGCTGCCAAAATACACCGGCGAGGTTCTTTCCGCCCAGAAGGTTTATACCGGTCTTTCCACCGATAGCTGTGTCTATGGAAGCCTGAAGGGTTGTTGGAACAACTACATAGTTGATTCCACGCATATATGTTCCTGCAGCAAAGCCTGCAAGGTCACAAACTACACCACCGCCTAGAGCGAGAATTAAATCGCTGCGGGTGAGACCCTCGTCAGCTAGAGCTTCGAGGATGTTAGAGTAGGTTGTCAAATTCTTGGAGTGCTCGCCGGATGGGAATAAAATCTTAGAAGTATGATATCCCGATTCTATGAGCGAGGTCATCACCACCTGCGAATAAAGGCCATTGACTGTACTGTCTGTGATAACGCAGACATGTCTTGGCGAGAAGACAGGCTTAAGGAACTCACCTATTTGAGATATCAGGTCGTGTCCGATAAGAATGTCGTATGGAGTTGATGTTGAAACTGTAAATTTTTTCATATTTGTCTCCCGGCGGTGTGTGATTCACTAAATATATATGAATAATACCATATATATATTTATTTTGCAAAATAACGAGGCTTAACTATGAAGATTCTAAAGAAAAGCATAAAAACTATAATAATAATTTTGATACTGCTTATCGCAATTGTACTTGGCGTAAATTTTTATGTTATCAAAACATCTTCACCGAGCCTGCAATACTCTATAGATACACAGGAAAACAACGTATCAGACAGTGAATTCCAAAAGTTAGCTGAAGAAAAAGCGGACTGTATCATGATTCTCGGTGCAGGTATAAAGGATAGGGACACACCATCAGAGATTCTAAAGGATAGACTCGATGCAGGTATTGCACTTTATAAAAAAGGCATTGCCCCTAAGATTCTTCTCACGGGAGATAACGGTCAAAAGGAGCACAACGAGCTTCATACTATGTTGAACTACTGCATAAAACATGGCGTGCCAAAGTGTGATATTTTCTGTGATCATGCTGGATTTTCCACATCTGAGTCCATGGTAAGGGCAAGAAATATCTTTGACGTAAAGAAACTGATAATCGTAACACAAAAGTACCATGAGTATAGGGCTATCTATCTTGCAGAGGCAGAGGGCATGGATGCTATTGGAGTGAGTGCAGATCAGCATGACTTTGAAGGAATGATGTATAGAGAAGGTCGCGAAATTTTAGCAAGAAATAAAGATTTTATTATAAATCATCTAGGAAATAGAAAGGCCGTGGGTGGAGATAAAATTTCATTGCAGGGAGATGGAAGGGTTTCACACGGAGAGTAATTAAGGACGTTTTAATTGAGGTAGATTATGTCAAGCTTAACAAAGAAGGCTCTCAGAGAGACAATGATAAGAGCTCTTAACGAGAGACCTCTCGAGAAAATTAGAGTCAAGGATTTGGTCGAGGAGTGCGGAGTTAATCGCAATACCTTTTACTATCACTATAAAGATATCTATGAGCTTCTGGCGGATATTTTTGAGACTGAGACTGAGGAAATTGCTGAAACGTTACAGTATGATGATGGCAACTGGGAGAGGATTTTCGTTGAATCCTCACGATTTGCACTAGATAACAAGAGGCTTATATTCAATGTATATAACTCGATAAGCAGGGAAACTCTTGAGCGTTATCTATACAATGTTTCAACGCATATTGTTGCAAGATATGTGAATCAGCAGGCAAGTGGTATGAATGTGAGCGAAAGGGACAAGGAATTAATCATACTGTTTTATAAGCATGCGGTTGTCGGTATTATTCTAGAATGGCTACAGCGTAGGATGAAGGATGAGCCCGAGGCTGTAATAAGACGAATGTGCGATTTGATGTATGACAGCGTAAAAAATGCCTTAAAAAATGCAGAAACAAAGTAATTTATTAGACAAAAACAGGTCAATGCCTAAATTTTGGGCATTGATTTTTTATTGTCCATTTTTATTACACATATTTGAGGATATTATCCATTAGGACAGTTTGAACATAGGGGTGAAAAAAATATGAAAAAGTTCGGAAAGGTAACAGTAAAACATCATAGATTGGTTCTGATTATCGGCATTTTACTGCTGATTCCATCGTTCTTCGGAATGATAGGCACAAGGATAAACTATGATATGCTCCACTATCTGCCAAAGAATATGGACACGGTCAAGGGTCAGGACATTCTGCTGGACAAATTTGGCAAAGGAGCGGTTTCGACTATGGTCATCGAGGGCATGGAACAAAAGGATATCGTGCAGCTTAAGGCCAAAATCGAAAAGGTAAATCACGTCGATTCCGTAATTTGGTACGACAGTTTATCAAATGGTAAGATTCCGATGGAGCTTCTTCCAAAGAAGTACTACGATGCTTTTAACAATGGAAATGCGACCTTAATGGTAATTTTCTTTGATAGCTCAACATCAGCATCGGAGACCATGACAGCAATAAAGGATATCCGAAATATTACAACAAAGGATTGTTTTTTGACAGGTATGTCATCGCTGGTAACGGATCTTAAGGATTTGTGCGAAAAGGAAGAGCCTATCTATGTTGGTCTTGCGGTTCTTCTTGCAACTTTAGCGATGATGATTTTCCTTGATTCGTGGCTAATTCCGTTTGTATTTCTTGCGGGCATAGGCATGGCGATAATGTGGAATCTAGGTTCGAACATCTTTATGGGCGAGATTTCCTATATAACGAAGGCCTTGTCATCGGTACTTCAGCTTGCGGTCACTATGGACTACTCAATATTCCTCTGGCATAAGTATGAAGAGGAAAGAGACATCATAGACGATGATCATGAGGCTATGGCAGAGGCAGTAAACAAGACCTTGAGTGCCGTTGTAGGAAGCTCGATAACGACAGTTGCAGGCTTTGTCGCACTTTGTTTTATGACATACAAGCTGGGCATGGATCTTGGTATAGTTATGGCAAAGGGAGTAATACTCGGTGTTATAAGCTGCGTAACCATTTTGCCGGCGATGATACTGGTATTTGATAGATTCATAGAGAAGACAAGACATAGAAGCTTGATTCCGGATATGAATAATTTTGCCAAGAAGGTAACGGCAAAGCCTTACATCCAGATTGGAATATTCCTCATTGTTTTGATTCCGGCGCTGTTTGCATATAACCAGACGAACAAAGAAGTCTACTATGATATAGGGGGCTCTCTTCCAAAGTCGCTTCCAAGTGTGGTTGCAGATGAAAAACAAGCGGAGCACTTTGATCTTGGAAGCACATATATGGCTTTGGTGAACTCGAATCTTAGCAACAAGGAGCTTACCGAGATGACCGATAGAATCAGTGACCTTAAGGGAATTAAGGCTGCTATGGGACTCGACAGCATTATAGGTGGCTCACTTCCGGATCAGTTCATTCCCAGTGAAATGACGAGTAAATTGAAATCTGGTAAATACCAACTTGTTATGATTACATCGGAGTATGAAGTGGCGTCAGATCAGGTAAATAAACAGGTTGCCGCTGCCAAAAAGATTATTAAGGAGTATGACAAAAGGGGACTTTTGATAGGTGAGGCACCTGCGACTTACGATTTGATAAAGACAACGAGCAGAGACTTTAATATTGTAAACACGGTTTCGATATTTCTGGTCTTCTTAATCATCCTCATAGTATTTAAGAGTGCATCACTTCCGGTAATTCTGGTTGCAGTAATAGAATTTGCTATATTCATAAATCTGGGGCTGTCACATTTGATGGGTGTTTCGCTGCCGTTTATAGCACCAATTTGCATAAGCACGATACAGCTCGGCTCGACGGTGGATTATGCTATTTTGATGACTACAAGATATAAGGCGGAAAGACTCAAAGGAGAAGATACGGATTCTGCTATTAACATAGCCTTAGCGACATCGATTCCGTCGATAATAGTAAGCGGTCTCGGATTCTTTGCGGCGACCTTCGGAGTTGCGATTTATTCGAATATAGACATGATAAAGTCGCTTTGCACCTTGATGTCAAGGGGAGCAATAATAAGCGTACTGGCAGTAATATTCATATTGCCGGCTATGCTTCACGTATTTGATAAGATTATTTGCAAGACAACCGGAAGCATGAAGCACATTGCAAAGGCCGGTCTTGTAGAGGAGGTTTAAAAATGAAAAAGGATAAGATGATTGGCAAAAGGATTGTTGCATCTGTGCTTTCATTGGCACTTGTAACCGGCAGCCTAGTTTTCAGCGGGTTTTCATATGCTGAGGATAAGCAGTCCGGTACGAGCAAAGGCAAGGCGCAGACCTCATCTCAGATAATAGATAAGGTAGGAAAGGGAGAAAAGGATGAAACTGTCTATGTAATAGCAGGCAGTGACGGAAGCCCTGAGAAAATAATCGTCAGCGAATGGCTGAAGAATACCGAAAAAGCCAGCAAGCTAGAGGATAGCAGCGAACTTAAGAACATCAAAAATGTCAAGGATAATGCTAAGTACGTCATTGATAAGGATAATATGAAGGTCTGGACTGCAGAGGGCAAGGACGTCTACTATCAGGGCGAAATTGATAAGAAGCTTCCTGTGGATATTTCTGTAAGCTATACACTTGACGGAAAGAATGTGAGTGCAAAGGAGCTCGCAGGAAAAAGCGGAAGGGTTACAATCAAGTATTCCTACAAGAATAATGAGGCAAGAACGGTAAATGTCGACGGTCAAAGCCTAACTATGTATATTCCTTTCTCTGTTGTTACAGGTCTTGTGTTAGACGACAAGGCATTTTCGAATGTTGAGGTAACAAACGGAAGAGTTATCAACGACGGTAAAAGAAATATAGTTATGGGTTTTGCACTTCCGGGAATGAAGGAAAACCTCGGTGATGCGGCAAATAGCTTGAATCTTCCTGAGACCTTTGAGGTGACTGCGGATGTGAAGAACTTCTCAGTTGAGACCTCAATAAGCGTAGTGTCAAGTGAACTGTTTGCAAATGTTTCGAGCGACAAGCTGTCAAGTTTGGACGGAATTAAGTCACAGCTGGATGAATTCGCAAATTCAGCTAATAAACTGGCAGACGGCAGCAGTCAGCTATATGATGGACTTGGCACTCTACTTGAGAAGGCGGGAGAAATCAAAACCGGAACATTGAAGCTATATAGAGGAGCAGTAAGCCTAAACGATGGGGCAAAGCAGTTTGTAGCGGGAACAGATGAACTATATAAAGGAACAGGTGAGCTGAACGAGGGTCTTCAAGCTTTGAGCAGCAAGAGCGAGCAGCTGAATAACGGTGCCGCACAGATATTTGATTCGTTAATTGCACAGGCAAACACAGAACTCAGTGCCAGAGGTCTTGGGGCCGTGAGCATGACAAAGGATAACTACAGCAGCGTTTTGACATCCATCATCAAAAATATGGATGAGGGTAATGTAAGAGCTATAGCAACTCAGAAGGCACGCCAGACAGTTGAGACTCAGGTACATCAAAACGAGGCTCAGATTGCAGCTGTAGTTACGGAAAGGATAAAGGAACAGGTGCTTCAAAACGTTTTAAATGCGTCAGGAATATCCATGACAGTAGAGGCATATAAAAATGCGCTTGCATCAGGCACAATTCCGGCATCAGTAGCACAGCAGATTGATAATGCAGTAGCCGCACAGATGAGCTCAGAACAGGTTCAGAGCACTATACAGGCTAAGGTAAGTGCAGAAATCAATAATCAAATCGAGCAGGCAATGAACTCACCGGCCGTAGTTCAGGGCATAGAGGAGGCTGTTGCAAAGGCTAAAACCGGAGCAAGCAGCTTGACAGCGCTAAAAGGACAGCTCGACAAGTACAATCAATTCTATCAGGGATTAAGACAGTACACTGAAGGTGTAGATAAGGCTGCTAAGGGATCTAAGAAGATAAATTACGGAGTAGGTCAACTTGCCGAAAAGAGCAAAGAGCTTCAGGCCGGAGCAGCTACACTAGAGGCAGGCATAAAGGCCTTGATGGCAGGTGGTGACAAGCTTGTAGGCGGTGTATCGCAATTAAACGATGGAGCAAAGACGCTATCTGAAGGCATGAACAGGTTCAATAAGGAAGGTGTTCAAAAAATAGTTGAGCTCTTCAACGGTAGATTCGGTGAGTTGTCTGCAAGGCTAAAGGCTATGTCCGATATGGCAAAATCATACGATAATTTTGCAGGTAAGACAGAGGGGACAAAGTCAAATGTAAAGTTCGTATATAAGACTTCATCCATAGGTGAGTAAGTTTTCAAACCCCTATTTAAAACACCTCATTTGCCGGCGCATGTTCGCCGGCTTATGAGGTGTTTTTTCCTGTCTATAAAGCCCAAATAAAATTTGGATTATATTATCGCAGCTCATCCATGCCGATATTGGCAAGGGCATCTGCTCTGTTATTCTTTTCGGTTATGTAGATGAAGTCATCCATGGTGAAGCGATCTCCGTTCCACTGCTTGAACTTCTTGTAGTGTTCAGCCAGGTTTGTGTTCGGTGAGGACAGGTTCACATGACCTTTGACACGGAAAAACTCAACCTTGTTCTTCTCCACAAGACCGATCAGCTCTTCCCAAAGCTCGCGGTTCTCGACAGGCTTCTTGCCCGAAGTCATCCATCCGTTCTTGCGCCAATTCATATACCACTTATCCCTAAAGCAGGAAGCCACATAGGAACTATCTGTGAAAATCTCAATAACAAGACCGTCTCGCTTTAGAATCTTCAGCGCCTCGATGACGGCAGTCAGCTCCATGCGGTTATTTGTGGTGTTAAGCTCTCCTCCGTGGAGTTCCTTCCGCTTATCTCCAAACTCGAGGATGCTGCCCCAACCGCCAATATTCGTTTCGTTTTGGTTGCCGGAGCATGCTCCGTCTGTATATATTCTCAAAATACTCATGCTCAAATTATACCCCAGCTCAAATATCTTTTCAATGAAATGTAAACGGGGAATTTTGTGGTATAATCTATTTGCGAGCGAAAGCTCGAAGTTAAAAATCAAAGGAAATATATGGCTTTTAAATTTTGTTCATTTGCGAGTGGAAGCTCCGGAAACTGCTATCTTGTGAGCACAGAAACCACTCATTTACTTATCGATACAGGAATTACGGGGAAGAAAATCTTTGAGGGACTATCTAAATGTGGCCTTGAGCCGGGTGACCTCGACGGTATTTTGATTACTCATGAACACACAGATCATATCAAGAGCGTTAGGATGGTCAGCAAAAAGGCCGAAAATGCTTTGGTCTATGCTTCGCAGGGCACATTAGATGCAATCACGGATAAAGTTGCATCGGAAAAATCCTTCACGGTGGATGCTTTTTCTGCTATTTCAATAGGCGATATTGAGGTTTCCCCATTCACGCTTTCGCATGATGCTGCGGAACCGCTCGGGTTTTCTTTGATGCATGAGGGAAGGCGTATAACCATAGTTACAGATACAGGTTGCATAACCGAGGATGCCTTTGATTATCTGGTCAACTCGGACCTCTATGTGTTGGAAGCGAATCACGAGAAAAATATTTTGCTGATGGGAAGCTATCCATATTCGCTGAAGAGGCGAATTTTAGGAGACGAGGGCCATCTATCAAATGAAAACGCAGCAGAGATAATCATTAGAGCCTTGGGTGAGCGAACAAAAGAAGATATTCCCCAAATTGCATTATCTCACCTGAGCAGAGAAAATAATACGCCGAGACAGGCCTATCTTACGATAAGGAGCAGACTTATGGAAGAGGGATATGTGGATAATCGTGATTTCAAGATGTTCGTGCTCGAGCGAGACATTATAGGAGAGATTATAAAAATATGAACATAAGGGTTATATGTATCGGAAAGCTTAAAGAAGCCTATTGGCGTGATGCTGTCGCCGAGTACATGAAGCGGCTAAAGGGCTACTGCAATCCGCAGATAATCGAACTTAAAGAGAGCAAGCAAAGTGGAGAAGGCGAAGCGGCCGAGCGTATGGTTAGAGAACGTGAGGGAGAGGAAATTCTTTCTAGAATAACACAGAATATGTATGTTATAACTCTCGAAATCAAGGGAAAGAAGCTTAGCTCAGAACAGCTGGCTGAAAAGATTGAAGGACTTTCGATTGAAGGTAAGAGTGATGTGGCCTTTGTAATCGGCGGAAGTTTAGGTCTAAGCAAAGCAGTCAGCAAGCGTGCGAACATGAAGCTTTCCTTTTCGGACATGACATTCCCGCACCAAATGATGCGCACAATTCTCCTAGAGCAAATCTACCGCAGCTTCAAAATCGCACGCGGAGAAAAATACCATAAATAAAAGACAGCCGGAGATTAGCCGCTGACCCGTCTGGTCAGCCCGCCAAACACCGGCTGTTTCCGTTTTCCGTTCGCCGCAGATCCGGCGGTTTCGCACAGCATTCGGCCGCCTTAATTCCGCCTCTTAAACAACTGAGAATTGTTTTGTTAGCTTAACGTATTTCATAAGCACGCCAAGGCTTGCATAGTAATATGTGAACTTGTCGATTTTCTTCGTCTCAATCAGACCGGCATCGATAAGTTTCTTCATATGTTGTGAGATTGTTGCCTGAGCATATCCGAACTCGGCAACCAGATCTTTGTTACAGATGCTTTTGAATTCCTTGTTCACCTGCATTATATATCTGAAAAGCTGAAGTCTGACAGGATGTGCAAAGGCATCCGAAACATTTGCTATAAATTCTATATCGGCATCGGCCATATCGTTTTCACGTCTGATTCTCATTTGGTCTCTCCATTCTTTAATGTATCAAAGTTTTGCATAGTTCATAACGGTGCTATTTCCAGCGGCTTTGCTGAATTTGCACAAATCATATTGTTAATTAACAATATACGATATTTTCGCTTAAAAATCAAGGGCAAGTCGAAATTTCCCCTTAAAAACATCGATATGAAACACGATACTTTTCACAGTGTATCCATTTTGATTTAAAAAGTCTGAAGCTGGCGACAAGGTGGTGCAAAAATATTTGCACTAATTATTTTTGTGTGGTACTATGTATATTAAGAAGGAGAGTTTAAATGGAAAACAGGGATTATAAACTGATTTTGGAAAGTCTTCTCGACATTATGGACGAGGGAGTATACATAGTTGATAATGACGGAGTCGGTATTTTTTACAATAAGGCTATGTCTGATGTTGAGCAAATTACGATGAGTGATGTAATCGGCAGAGAGTATCACAAGGCATTCCCGGGGGTTCCTCAGGCCGAGAGCACGATGTTTCAGGCGCTCAAAAAAGGAATTTCGACAAGGAATAAACGACAGTCATACAAGAACTTATACGGTAGAAACATAACAACCGTCAACAGTACCGTTCCTGTAAAGTCAGGGAACACAACGATTGCGGCTATTGAGGTGGCGAAGGATATAACGGCGCTACAGTCGATGAGCAACACGATTTTGGAACTTCAGAAAAAGGACATGGAAGGAGAGATAGAAGCCCCATCTATCAAAAGATATAGCTTCGATGATTTGGTCGGGGAATCACCTAACTTTGCACAGGTAATAGAGCGTGCCCAAAAGGCGGCAAGGAACGATGCTACAGTTTTCATATATGGCGAAACAGGTACCGGTAAGGAACTGTTTGCTCAGAGTATTCACTGTGCCAGCAAGCGCAAAAACAAGCCGTTTCTGGCACAAAACTGTGCAGCACTTCCGGAGTCGCTGCTGGAAGGCATCCTCTTCGGTACGACAAAGGGCGGATTTACAGGCGCTACAGATAGAGCAGGTCTATTTGAACAGGCTAGTGGCGGAACCATTTTGCTCGACGAGATTAATTCAATGCCTTATGAACTTCAGGGCAAACTTCTTCGTGTACTTCAGGAAATGTATATAAGACGTGTAGGTGGAACCCGTGATATTCCAATAGATACGAGGATTATTGCTACTGTAAATGAGCCGCCGCAGAAGCTTATAGAAGAAGGCAAGCTGAGGCGAGATCTTTACTATCGACTTAATGTTGTCGGTATAAGCATACCTCCGCTTCGCGAGAGAATGAGCGATATTCCAATTTTGATTGAGGCATTTCTTGAGAAACATAACAAGCAGTTTGGTAAGCGGCTTACAAGTGTAGATGAAAAGGTTATAGAGAAACTTAAGAGTTATGACTATCCGGGAAATGTACGTGAACTCGAAAATATTGTAATCCAAGCGGTTTCAATGGCTGATGACGAGAGCGTTTTGACGACTAAGCTGCTTCAGATGCCTATGCGAGCAGAGGCTCTGGGTGACGACATGGCAAATTGGCAAAGACGCGGCCCGCTAACAGAATACATGGAAAGTCTCGAGAAAGAGATCATTAGGGGGACCTTGCTCGACCAAGGCGGCAATATTTCAAAGACTGCAGAGGTTTTGATGATTAAGCGCCAAACCCTTCAGCATAAGATGAAAAAGTACGGTCTAAAGGAGTAAACTGCAAATTTATTTGCAGTAAAGACGCCCATTTATTTGCATCAAAAATTATAGATTTTTTCTAAAGGACTTGTGAAATCAAGTCTTTTTGTTTATTCACAAAAAACACAACTGTTTTATGTTATAATAACCGATATAACGAAGGAATACGCGAAATAAATATAATGTATACACAATATAGTTGGCATAGCAATTGCATTAACATATTAAGTATGCGAAGAATCGCAATTTCCTAATCGCCAAAATTAGTTGGCATATAGCTTAGACAAAGAAAAGGAGTGAAAGTTATTATGGAAAATGTAAAAGTAATTATTTGGGGACTCGGCGCTATGGGCGGCGGAATGGCTGACATGATTCTCTCAAAGAAGGGTTTTGAAATCGTTGGCGTAGCAGGTAGAGGAGCTAAGATTGGTAAGTCAATGTACGACTTCATCAAGACAGAAAAGGGCAACAGACCTGAGGTACTAATTTCAGATCCTAAGGATATCATTAAGCCGGGTGCAGCAGACATCGTTCTTCTTTGCACAGACTCATTCACAAGAACAGCTTTTGATAAGCTAAAATTCATCCTGGAGCAGAAGCTAAACGTTATCACATCTGCAGAAGAGATGTCATATCCTGCAGCTCAGGAGCCAGAACTAGCTAAGCAGCTTGACGAAATCGCTAAGGCTAACGGCGTATCAGTTCTTGGAACAGGTATCAACCCTGGACATATCATGGATCTTCTTGTACTCGTTATGACAGGATGCATGACAGACGTAGAACACATCCTATCAAAGAGAGTTAACTCCCTATCACCTTTCGGTAAGACAGTTATGGAAGAGCAGGGAATCGGCATCAGCGTAGAAGAGTTCGAGAAAAGAAAAGCTAACGGAACAATGTCAGGACACGTTGGATTCGCTGAATCAGTAGGAATGATGGCTGAAGGTCTTGGACTAAAGGTTGACAAGTTCGCTCAGGACATGGCTCCTATCACAACAGATGTAGACAGAAAGTCACCTTACGGATTCGCAGCTAAGGGATCATGCGCAGGTGTTGCTATGACAGCTGACGCTACACTTTCAAACGGAATGGAAATTCGTATGGAGCACCCACAGCAGATTGAACCTGAGCAGGTTGGCGTTCAGACCGGTGACTATGTAATCATCAAGGGAACACCTAATGTAAACATGGTAAACAGCCCAGAGGTTGAAGGCGGTCTTGGAACAATCGCTATGTGCGTAAACATGATTCCACAGGTTATCAATGCAGAAGCTGGTCTACACACAATGATTACTCTTCCAGTTCCACGCGCAATCATGGGAGACGTAAGAGAAAGAATCAACCCAGACAAGAAAATCGTAAAATAATTAAACAAAAGTTATTTACTATGGGCGCGAATTTCTTTTTTCGCGCCCTATCAATAAAGGAGTAACAAAATGGTAAAAAAAGGCGAGTGGGTAAGAATTCATTCTGTAGTTCTTAAAGCTGCAGAAAGAACAGGAAAGATACCTGAAGACACTCAGAAATGTGACTTAGAAATGTGGACAAAGGGAACTCTACTGGAGGATGCTAAAATCGGCGACACAGTTAAGGTAGAGACAGCAGTTGGTCGTATAGTAGAAGGCGAACTTATTGAAGAAGGTCCTTACTACACACATAGCTACGGAAAGTTTGTTCCGGAAATTATCGAAATCGATAAGCAGCTCAGAGAAATCATGGGAGGTAACAAATAATGGCATTAGCAAAAGATTATGATTCCGTGATGGGAAGATCGAATGAGATCATGAAGAAGGCACTTGGACTTGACTACAATGATTTTGAATCAGGTTCAGTTGCATTTGATTACGAAGCTCTAATGAAGTCAACAGGATATACTCTTGACGAAATCGCTAAAATTCAGTCAGAACACGCAGTAGGAAACACACCACTTATCGAGCTACGCAACCTTTCAGCTCTTTCAAGAAAGTATGCAAAGCCGGGATATGGTGCAAGAATATTCGCTAAGGATGAGGCTGCAAACGCATCAGGAAGCTTTAAGGCAAGAAGAGCAGCTTGCGCTGTTGCACATGCTAAGAAACTGGGATACAAGGGAGTTATCGCTGCTACATCAGGTAACTACGGTGCTGCCGTTGCATCACAGGCTGCTATGCAGGGTCTAAAGTGCATCATAGTTCAGGAATGTTACGACTCACACGGAGTTGGACAGCCTGAAATCGTAGAGAAAGCTAGAAAGTGCGAAGCATACGGAGCAGAGGTTGTTCAGCTAACAGTAGGACCTGAGTTATTCTACTCATTCCTATCAATCCTAGAGGATACAGGATACTTCAACGCTTCACTATACTCACCATTTGGTATCGCCGGTGTAGAAACACTTGGATACGAGATCGCTACACAGTGCCGTGAGCGCATTGGCAAGGATCCGGAAATGGTAGTTTGCACAAACGCAGGTGGCGGAATGATGACAGGTACAGCTCGTGGTCTAATAAAGGCCGGCGCTGTAGATACAAAGCTGGTTTCAGCTTCAATTGACCTATCAGGACTTTCAATGGCATCAGATGAAGCATTCAACAAGAAGTCATGCACAACAGGACACACAGGATTCGGCGTACCATATGCTACAGATCCTGACCACTCAGACGTTCCAAGAAGTGCTGCAAGACCTCTACGTTACATGGATAGATACGTAACAGTTAAGCAGGGTGATGTAATGTATATCACAGAAGCTCTTGCTCAGCTGGAAGGTATCGAGAGAGGACCTGCCGGAAATACAGCTGTAGCTGCTGCATTTGCACTAGCTCAGGAACTTCCTGAGGATGCAGTAATCGTAGTAAGTGAAACTGAGTACACAGGTGCCGGTAAGCACATCCAGCCACAGATGGCGTTTGCTAGAGAGAACGGAATCGAGATTAAGTTCGGCGATCCTGATAAGGAAGATAAGCCAGGCGTAAACCTAGTACTTCCTAAGGATCCAAGCTATCTAAGAATCCAGGAAGCTGACATCAAGCACTTCAGACAGTCTCTCATCAAAAAGTCATGCAAGAAGCGTGGTGTAACAAACCCAACAGCTGAAGACCTTCAGTTCCTAGCAGATGAAACAAAGACAGATATTGAATTCGTTAAGAACACCTTAGGTCTATAAAATAATTAAGGAGAAAAAGAATGATAAGAGAAGACGATTTTCAAGAAAGAAGAAAACATATAGCTAATCTTACTGACGAAGAACTATATGAAAGATTCTGGCAGCTTACAGAACAGGTAGTAGAGCCACTTTTGGAGCTTGGAAGAAAGAACACAACACCTTCAGTTGAGAGAGCTGTGCTCCTAAGAATGGGAATCTCATCACTCGAGACACAGAAGATTGTACAGGGTTGCATGGACAACGGACTAATGGGCCACGGTGCAGGACACGTTGTTTACAAGATTTCAAAAGAAAAGAATATTACTATTCCTGAAGCAGGCACAGCACTGGCAAACGGTGAATACTGGACAGATGCTGTTGCTCTCTTTAAGAAAGGGGGCAAATAAAAATGTCAGATATGATTTTAAAGCATAACGAAAAGCTCGACGTTAGAGAGATTATCAAGGATCTCGATAAGTATGAACCAAGAAGAAGAGGATGGCACTGGCGTGAACCTGTACCTAATCTTGAGATGGGACCTTTTGTATATAAGGATTGTTCAAAGCCGCTAAAGAACAGCGTTGGTCTTCCACCGGCTAAGTTCTTCGGCGACATCGACCCACAGCCACTTCCGGTAATCACAACAGAAATCGCTTCCGGTAGATTCGAAGACGATATCAGAAGAATGAGAATGGCTGCTTGGCACGGCGCTGACCATATCATGGTAATCAGACACATGGGTCAGTCACATATCGATGGACTTATGGAGGGTACTCCACAGGGCATCGGTGGTATTCCTGTAACAAGAAAACAGGTTAGAGCACAGAGAAAGGCTCTAGATATCATCGAAGATGAAGTAGGTCGTCCAATCAACTACCACTCATACGTATCAGGTGTAGCAGGACCGGACGTAGCGGTAATGTTCGCTGAAGAAGGTATCAACGGTGCTCACCAGGATCCACAGTACAACGTTCTTTACAGAGATATTAACTGTGTCAGATCATTCGTAGACGCTTGCGAATCAAAGAAGATTTTGGCTTGGGCTGACATTCTTCAGATTGACGGTGCTCACAATGCTAACGCAACAGCAAGAGAAGCTTGGAAGGTAATGCCTGAACTTATCGTTCAGCACTCAATCAACTCACTCTTCTCAGAGAGAGTTGGCATTAAGCCAAGCAATATCTCACTGTCAACAGTACCTCCAACAGCTACACCTGCTCCTTGTATGTACCTTGACTTGCCATATGCTGTAGCACTTAGAGATATCTGCGACAGATATAAGATGAGAGCTCAGCAGAACACAAAGTATATCTGCTCATCAGTAAGAGAAGCTACTGTAACACACGTGCTAAACATGTTTATTTCGAAGCTTACACGTGCTGACATTCAGTCAACAATCACACCTGATGAAGGAAGAAACGTTCCATGGCACATCTACAACATGGAAGCTTGCGACAACGCTAAGCAGGCGCTAATCGGTATGGACGGACTTATGGAACTCGTAGAGCTCAAGAAGGACGGACCGCTCAGAGAGATGGCTAGAGACATCAAAGAAAGAGCACTTCTATTCATGGAAGAAATCATTGAAGTTGGTGGATACTTCCAGGCTGTACAGGAAGGCTTCTTTGTAGACTCAGCTAAGTATCCGGCAAGAAACGGCGACGGTATAGCAAGACAGATCGAAGGTGGTGTAGGCTACGGATTTATCTTTGAGAGAGAAGAAGACTACATGGCTCCAGTAACAGCTCACTACGGCTACAACAACGTAGAGCAGTACGGCGGAGATCCTGAAAATCCATCAGCTCTTATCGGCGGATGCACATTCGAAGATAGAAGCAAAATCGTATATATCGATGAGCTCGAAGAAGAAGATACAGTACATCGCAGACTCGAAAAGGTTGAGAAATACCTTGACGGAAAAGCAATCAAGCCGGAGATGGAGTGGTGCGGAGACGGCGTTGTACTCATGACAATGATGATTCCGGCAAATGCAAGAACATCCGAAGCTGTTGCTCTTGAGATTGGGCGCAAGCTTGGTCTTGAGAATCCTGAAGTAACAAGTAAGGAAGTAATGCAAGAGGCTGAAGGTACAAGAATCGAGATGAAGGGTAAGGTTACATTCGATGTAGACCCTAACGGACTTGAGATTCCACCTGAACCACATCACCTACCGGATGAAATACTGTTTGAGGAGTTCAAGGAACACCCAATGGTAGTTGTTTGCGGAACAGTAGGAGAGGATGAACACTCTGTTGGACTGAGAGAAATCATCAACATCAAGCACGGTGGTATCGAGAAGTGGGGTATCAAGGTTAACTACCTTGGAACTTCAGTTCCTGTTGAAAAACTTGTTGACGCTGCTATAGAGCTTAACGCTTCAGCAATCCTGGCATCAACAATCATTTCACATGATAACATCCACTACAAGAACATGAAGAGAATCAACGAACTTGCAATCGAGAAGGGTATCAGAGATAAAGTAATTATCTGTGCCGGCGGAACTCAGGTTGTTCCTGAAGACGCTAGAAAAACCGGTATCGATGAAGGTTTCGGAAGAGACTCACATGGTATTGATGTTGCTACATTCCTTGCAGAAGAAGCAATGAGAAGAAGGGGAGTACTTGCTCCGGGCGAAAAGGCCAACGAAAAGTTCGGTAAAAAATAGGATTTCTATTAAATAAAAGGGCGGGCTTTTGCTCGTCCTTTTGTCTAAACGGCAGAAAGGAAGAAGATGAAAGTAGATGTATTGGTAGCGGAAATCGGATCTACAACGACGGTTGTAAACGCGTTTACGGATCTTGGTACTGATAATCCGGTTTTTTGGGGACAAGGACAGGCACCTACTTCGGTTTTAGAAGGTGATGTAAGAGTCGGATTGCAGGGCGCAATTGATGATCTCTGCCGAAATAAAGGTATTGATAAATTAGAATATGGTGAGATGCTTGCAACATCATCTGCTGCAGGCGGACTAAAGATGACAGTTCACGGCCTCGTTTACGATATGACAGCGAAGGCAGCAAAGGAAGCTGCTCTAGGTGCAGGTGGAATCATCCACAACATAACGGCAGGTCGTTTGAGAAGAACGGATATAGCTAAGATAAAGGAAATTAATCCCAATCTCATTTTGATTGCCGGCGGAGTTGATTTCGGTGAAAGGGATACGGCGCTTGATAATGCAGAACTAATTCGCGCTATGGGCCTCAAGACCCCTGTAATCTATGCCGGAAATGTTGAGAACCAGGAAGAGATGAAACTCATCTTTGATGAGGAGAGCGGACAGAAGCTCTATATCGTAGACAATGTATATCCAAAGATAGATGCACTCAATGTAGAGCCTTGCCGTAAGGTAATTCAGGATGCTTTTGAGGATCACATTACAAACGCTCCGGGAATGGAACACGTTAGGGACATGGTTAACGGTCCTATCATTCCAACACCGGGTGCTGTAATGGAGTGTACAAAGGTTTTGTATGATTGCCTAGGAGACCTAATAGTTCTGGACGTAGGTGGTGCAACGACTGACCTTCACTCAGTAGCTACGGAATCCGATAAGATTGCAAGACTTATGATTTCACCTGAACCAAAGGCGAAGAGAACCGTAGAGGGAGACCTTGGTGTCTATGTTAATAGAATGAAGGTTATCGAATCCATTGGCGAGGAGAAGCTCAGAGAAGAGTGCAAGGCGATGGGAGTTGACTTTGATGAGGTGCTGTCAAGCTATGTTGCAATACCAAAGAATGAGGCTGAGATAAAGTTTGTTGAGCGGCTGACAACAGAGGCAGTTCTCAAGGCGACTGAAAGACATGCAGGATATCTCCGATATATCTATGGGCCAAGTGGAAGAAGTACTCTTGCAGAGGGCAAGGACCTGACGCAGGTAAAATACATTATAGGCACAGGTGGTGCTTTGACAAGACTTCCTCGCAGAGTTGACATCATGAAGAAAATTGCTCCATATAATGAGAGCGGAATGCTTTTGTTCCCAAGTGAGCATGCTCGGATTTTGGTCGATAATGACTACATCATGGCTTCGCTGGGGGTACTTTCAACTCGTTACCGCGAGGCTGCGATAAAGCTACTTGAGAAAAGCTTGGATTTCAAGTTCCCGGAGAAGAAGGATGAGAAATTTGCTTCAGCAGCTGTGGCTCTCAAAGAGGCTGAACTTGCAGTAGAAGAAAAGGATCACGCTGAAGAGGAGCGCAGAGAACATATCAGACAGATGGAAAAGCTCGGCTACGATATGTCAGCTTATAAGAACGACGACCCTACATGCAGCTGCGAAGGTGTTAAGGGCAAGTGGACTGAAAACAAGTAAAAGGAGAATGACATGTACCCACAGGTTAGCATTAACATAAAGAAACTTAGAAAAAATCTTGATGCAGTGGCTAAGACGACTAAAGAACACGGGAAATGCAGCATGATGGTTGTAACAAAGTGTGTCTGCGCAGATGAAGAAGTAGTAAAGATGATCGCTGAGACTCCGGCGGTTGACTTCCTTGCAGATTCACGTATATCAAATATAGCGAGTTATACAGACGTGGCTCACAAGAACGGAAAGAAGACAGTTCTTCTTAGAATTCCAATGCAGAGCGAGATTGCTGAAGTAGCAAAGTACGTTGACCTTTGCATGATTTCCGAGATCGAGACGATTAAGCTTCTAAACGCTGAAGCAGCAAAGCTCGGCAAAAAGCAGGACATCCTTTTGATGATAGACATGGGAGACCTCAGAGAGGGTATTTTCTTCCAGAACAAGGATTTGATTTTCGATACGGTAGAGCAGATCTTGGCGCTTGATAACATCAATCTTTACGGTGTGGGCGTTAACCTCACGTGCTACGGCGCAATCATTCCAAAGAATGAAAATCTATCCGGGCTCGTTGAAATTGCAAGAGAAATCGAAGCTAGGTTTGGCATCAAACTGGAGATGATTTCAGGAGGAAATTCAAGCTCAATATATCTGATTGACAAGGGCGAGCTTCCCGAGGGAATCAACAACCTCAGACTTGGGGAATCCTTCCTGCTCGGAAACGACACCGCTTACAGCACAAGACTTCCGGGCACGGATGCAGATGCATTTGTTCTCAAGGCGGAAATTGTAGAGCTTAAGAGAAAGCCGTCGCTGCCTATCGGAGAGGTGGGAGTCGACGCGTTCGGTCAGAAGCCTTACTACGAGGACAGAGGTTTGATGGACAGAGCTATCATCGCAATAGGAAAGCAGGACACAGACCTCGACAGCATGGAACCGGTTGACTCAAGACTTGAGATTATGGGCGGAAGCTCAGACCACATCATTGTCGATGTAACAAAGGCAAAAGGCGACTACAAAGTCGGCGACATAATTGAGTTTACATTGAGCTACGGCGGACTGCTAAAGTGTATGACGAGCAAATATGTAGAAAAGACATATGTTAAGTAGGCCGTTCAAAGATTAAAATTCAAAGAAACCAATAAGGATATAAATCCGGCAAAGCGGCACAAACCACGAAATGTAGGGCGTGCCGTTTTTATATTGCGAACATGCTGCACGTATTTCACTTGTGATTCAATTAGCGCATAACAGTCAGTAGATTATCCATATCAAATAGTGAATACAATCATAAAATTGGAGGAGTTATGAACAATTTCGATAAATATAAAATATTAAGTGCAGGAATGCCTTTTGCTCACCGTGCCAAGATTGCAATGGCCTTGCTTGACACCGCTACAGCTTATGAAGAGCTTAAAGAAGATGCATCAAAGACATCGGTTCCCGGAGGATACGGATGTGTGGAAGGATTTCCGGAGAGCATAATTGAAACGGTAGTAAGTGAGCTTATATGCAGAGAAGTGTGGTATCTGCCGGATGAAGCAAAAATTTGGGATAGGCGATTTGGAAGCCTATTTAAAAATAAGTTCTTTTGCTATGACGATGATGAGAAAACTTGGAGCGAGATACTGCACAGATACTTTTTGGAGTTAGAGTGGATACCGAAAAAAGATGATTACAGTTCGACGAGAAGCTACAACAAAGCTTGGGAGTACTTTGGTGAGCTTTTAGCGGTTGTAAAACAAAACGATCACCAGGAATTCGATAAGTATTTTAAAATAGCGAAAGAAAATGGCATGAACGAGGTCGTGCTGGAAAGAAAGTTAAAAGAGCTTTCAGAGATCAAAAAAACATTCGAATTAGCTTCTGAATAGATAAATAAGGCTATTTTATCTCCCAAAAGCAGATTTTACACGTTTATCATTAGTAAACGCGACGATAAAGCAAATGTTAATTAGAATCACTAATAAAAAAATAGAAAATTCTTTGTGGGGAGTCAACAAAAATGACCCCCTAAATTTGATTAAATTAACTATTGTAATAATGTAGATTAAGGTTCATAATATATCTATGAAACTACAGGGTTCTACAAAATTATGGAAGTCTAATGAAAAGAAAGGAATTACAACAAATGGAAGACAATGTAAAGGCTAAAGAGCCAAGAGCACCTAAGCTGTACGAGGCGATTGCTACGTTCCTAGGCTTAGTTGTAATCATGTCAGTGGGAATCGTCGTATTCGAAGTAAGCCCACATATCCCAATGTTTATTGGCGTTATCTTTGCAGCACTTATGGCACTGAGACTCGGTTACAAGTGGGATGCAGTTGAGAGCATGATGATTACAGGTATCTCACGTGCAATGCAGGCTATTCTAATTCTTATGATTGTTGGTATGCTAGTTGGAACATGGATTCTGTCAGGAACAATCCCAACAATGATTTATTACGGACTTAAGCTATTATCACCATCAATTTTCTTGGTTGCAACTGTTCTTATCTGCTCAGTAACATCCCTAGCAACAGGTACATCATGGGGAACAATGGGAACCATGGGTCTGGCACTTATGGGTATTGCAGCAGGTCTGGGAATTCCGGTTGGACCTACAGCAGGTGCAATCCTTTCAGGTGCATACTTCGGAGATAAGCTATCACCTCTATCAGATACAACAAACCTGGCACCGGCTATGGCAGGAACAGATGTATTCTCACACGTTAAGTTTATGATGAAGGCTACAATTACGGCTTATATAATCGCACTTGTATTCTTCGGTGTATATGGATTTATGCATGCTAGCAATGGACATGCAGACACATCACAGCTGGATATTCTTGTAAACGGAATTAAGGACAACTTCAATGTTAATCCAATTCTGCTTCTTCCACCATTAGTAGTTATTCTTGCTATAGCACTGAAGATGCCTGCAATCCCTGGCATCACACTCGGTGTAATCGTTGCAGCTATTATGGCACCAATATTCCAGAACGGTGCTACACTCGGAGCTATCTTCGAAAGCGCAATGAACGGATACACAATGGAGAGCGGAATCAAGGCACTCGATACACTTCTGACTAAGGGTGGACTCATGGGAATGGCTGAATCGATTCTCATGACTATGATTGCTATGATGTTCGGTGGAATCATGGAAGCTACAGGACAGCTCAACGTTATCATCAACGCTATTACTAAGTACGTAAAGAGCGGTCCGGCACTTATCGGTGTTACAGAGCTTACATGTATCGCATCAAACGTAACAATGCCTGAGCAGTACATCTCAATCCTAGTTCCGGGAAGAATGTATGCTCCGGCATATCGTAAGGCAGGAATGCACCCTGTAGCGCTATCAAATGCTCTAGAGTCGGCAGGTACAGTTACTTCACCTCTCGTTCCATGGAACACATGCGCTATCTATATCAAGAAGACTCTTGGTATACAGAGCACAGCAGTATACTTCCCATGGGCAATCTTCAACTTGGCAATGCCGGTAGTTACATTCCTCTTCGCATTCGTAGGAATCACAATTAAGAAGATGACAGATGAAGAGCAGAAGATTGCAGACGAGGGCGGACTAGTAAAGCTATAAATTTAGGCGTGAAATTAACATAATTAATCACATAGAAATCCTGTAAAGCGAAAGAGCCGCATATGCGGTTCTTTTGCTTTTCCTAGAACTTTAATTTTATAGTGATTTATGGTATCATATATAAAACATGAAATGCAAATTTTAGATAGGCTATGTGCCGAAAGGGACATCTATGTTTGGAAGAAAGAAATATCTCTTTGCGAGAAAAACGCGAATTCAATATATAAGGGACATCGTAATCGGAGTTATAATTCTATTTTTAGCTTTCTTAGTGTTCCTGTTCATATATTTTAACTTCTTTGGTACGGCGAGCAGGGTTAAGCTGAAGGACAGCCTAAACGCTGAGATTAACAGCAAGGCTATGGCATCAGACTATATCGAGAATATAGACGGGGGTAAGCTTAAGAAAGATGTTCAGATTGATACGTCCAAGCTAGGTAAAAAGAAATGCAAGCTGGTTCTTATTATAGAAGGTGAAGAAAAGAACTATGATTTTGAAGTCAAAGTTGTAGATACCAAGGCGCCGACAATTAATATGGAAGGCGAAGTTAATGTGTTGCTTGGTAATACAAGCAAGATTGAGGATATGGCTAATGTGAGCGATAACTCAGGCAAGTTTAAGACACAGCTCAAGGGAAATTACGACGCCAAGAAAGCCGGAAGCTATAAACTAAGGTTGATTGCTACCGATAACAGTGGAAACAAGGCCGAGAAGGAGATAAAGATCAATGTTATCGATATGGATCAGACGGAAGGTGATATGAGCTTTGTAACGGGTAAGGGCTTTAAGCTGACACGTGTTGATGGACTCACAAGCATAGATGGTATTTTGATTGTAAATAACAGTTTCTCGCTTCCGGAAAGCTATGGTATAGGCGCTATACAAAAAGACGCATATGCTGAGTTTAATAATTTGCTTACTGATGCGAGAGCAGACGGAGTTCACTTCAGTTTGCTAAGTGGATATAGATCATATCGCACGCAGAAAGAAATCTATGACGATTATGTTTCTAAGCACGGAAAGGAAGCTGCCGATAAGGCGGTTTCAAGACCCGGATATTCGGAGCATCAGACAGGGTATGCGCTTGACTTAAACAATGCGGAGGAGAGTTTCGGCAATACGAATGAAGGCAAGTGGCTTGCTGCGAATTGTGCAAAGTACGGGTTTATTATCAGATACCCTAAGGGGAAGGAATCTGTAACGGGTAGAAAGTATCAGCCTTGGCACATCAGGTATGTAGGACCTGAACTTGCGAAAAAGCTATATAACAACGGGGAATGGATTACACTAGAGGAATACTTTGGAATTTCAAGTGTTTATTCTAAGTAGAGAAAGTACAGATAACTCGAGAGAAATAAAGATGGGGCGTAAAGCAAAAGCTTAACGCCCCTTTTGTGTTCGGTTTCTATGTGTCTTACTATCGGCTTTGCCATATTTACAATATTGAACCGCCATCTAGACCGAATGCCTTGAAATTAAGGCAATGCCTTCAGTGATTGGATTTGAGTCGTAGAAGAAGCCTGATAGTCTGCCGTGGCTTAGACCTTTCGCGATTGTTGCTGACGTGTCAGGATCCAAAAGGCTTAGAAGCGGAAATGAAATCAGCATTATGATACTTACGAGCAAAGCACCTTTGAGAGCGCCGAAGAACATTCCACAAAGTCTGTTGGAGAGACTTAGAACGCCATGCTTCTTCAGCTCTAGGCTACGAAGTGCAAAACGTGCCAGAATGAATAGAATAGCAAAGAGAAGGATAAATGAAAGCATGGAAATCAAAGTGTCTGCTAAAGATACCGAAATTTTTGATGTTGCTTCGTTTCGGATGTCGTCCCAAAACAGCCGAATCTGGCGAGGTAGACTCATGATGAATTTGTTAGCTGTTATGGATGAATCCATGGTTTCTTTGATACTCTTTGATATATTGAGCTGAAGGCTTGTGTGTTTCAATATGAAATTTTTGATGGGAAGTGCAAATACAATTCCACAAACGGCACATAGCGACCAGCGAAAGAAATTAAAAAAGGAGTTAAGAAGGCCCCTGCGATAGCCGCGAACTGCTGATGTAACTATGATGGCGATGACTAGAATATCTGATATTTTACTTATCATGGCAATGCTAAAAAGGCTCATGTTTTCTCCTCTCTTTTTGATGAATTAATACGTAAATGATACCTCATAAATGTGATTTGTGCAACTTACCTTTGGCTTTATCTGTTATCAAAGTGTTGTCCTATTTTGACTGATAATATCACGTTAGTGTAGATTTTGTATCTTGAATAATACACGTATCTATGATAAGATTGTTAAGTATATGAGTAATTATATGAAAGAGGCTCTTAAGGAGGCCCGGAAGGCTGCCGAGATGGGAGAAATACCTGTTGGTGCAGTTATTGTTAAGGATGGCGAAATCATTTCGAGAGGCCATAATTTGACCGAAACTACGAAGGATCCGACAGCACATGCTGAGATGATAGCAATTAGGGAGGCGGCTAAGCTCTTGCGAGGCTGGAGACTGACAGGCTGCGATATGTATGTGACTATGGAGCCGTGCAGTATGTGTGCGGGTGCGCTCGTGTGGTCGCGAATCGAACATCTATATATAGGTGCGGATGATCCGAAGACCGGGGCTTGTGGATCGGTCTTCAATATCGTGCAGGATGACAGACTAAATCACCAAATTGCAGTGGATAGAGGGATAATGGCAGAGGAAAGTTCGCAGCTTGTACGCGAATTCTTTCGCAACCTACGAAATAAAACGAAAAAACCGGAGGAAGAATAATGAAGAAAACGAGTATCAGAATTTGCCTAACAGCATTGATTGTGATGATATTTACCTCGTTTGCATTTGCAGAAAGCGGTAAGCTTGAGCTAAAGGAAAGTTACCCTAAGGATGGACAGAAGAATACATCTATAGAGAACGTCGGCGTCAAGCTCACTTTTAACAATAAGGTGAACAAGAAGGAGAATCAGAAAGCTAACTCAAAGTGTTTTAAGATTCTAGATTCAAAGGGAAAGGCACTTCCTATCAAGGTGTATTATAATCCTGATGTTAAAGGACAGGTTCTCGTGCTTTACGATACGGTAAATGCTAAGAAGAATGCTATAAAGGGTGACAGCAAGTACACGCTGGTTATTTCGAAGAAATTCGTCGATAACGATGGAAATACACTTGGTAAGGATCAGAAGATTACATTTAAGACACTGAACCAGAGTCTAAATACTAAGATTTACCTAGTTATGATGGTGGTTATGATGTTAGGTATGTTCTTCTTTACAAGTAGACAAGCTAAGAAGCATCAGGAAGAGGATGAAGACTCAGATACGGCAAATGCTCCGTTTAACCCATACAAGGAAGCGAAGAGAACGGGCAGACCTGTTAGCGAGGTAATCGCTCAGCACGAAAAAGAAGAGGCAAAGGCTGCTAAGAAGGCTGCCAGAAAGGCCGCTAAGGAAGCTGAAGAGGATGATTACGAGGAGTATGAGGAAGAGGATAACGGTAACTTCAAGGTAAAGAGACCAAGACCTATATCTGAAGCAGGCGGAAGATATATAACAGGACGTAAGGCTATTGCAGAGGCAAAGGCTGCAGAGGAAGAGCGTCTCGCTAAGAGAAGAGCTAAGAACAAGAAGAAGTAAGATTTCGATTTTGCGGTAGAGCGTATTTGGAGGTAATAAGTGGAAAAGACGATTATGCTTTTTTCCTACGCGAAGATTAACCTTTCCATCGATGTCGGAGCTGTAATGAAAAATGGCATGCACCCGGTAGACATGGTGATGCAACAGATATCGCTCAGGGATGAGATAAGCATTAGATTTACAGATGAAATAACGGCAGAGGCGATTGATAGCTTTGAAGTAAATCCGGATGGCTTTCAAATCTATCTCAGAACAAACCTTAGATATCTACCAAACAACAGGTACAACCTTGCATGGAAGGCAGCAGAGCTGATGATAAATGAATATGGAGACAGGGTGGAGCCTAAAGGCCTCATCGAAATCTTCATAAAGAAGAGAATTCCGGTTGCTGCCGGTATGGCCGGCGGAAGTGGAAATGCAGCGGCAATAATGCACGGACTAAATGCTATGTGGGAGCTGGGGCTTTCTCTGGAGGAACTCTGTGAACAGGGCGCAAAGCTTGGATCTGATATACCATTTTGCTTGATTGCACAGGCAAAGAGCAACCGGGTCTTGCCTGAGAATATCAGGTATTCTGATATTGCTTCGACTTGTGCGAGAGCAAGGGGAACAGGTACTGAGTTAAGCAAGGTGAGACCGCTGAAGTCAAGCATACTTGTCGTAACACCAAGGCTTAGCATTTCCACCAGAACAGTATTTGCCGGGATTGATGAATGCACAATAAGCGATAGACCTAATAATGATAAGCTTTGTAGAGCTTTGAGATATGGGGATAAGTCTGCAGCATATTCTGAGATGATAAATGTTTTGGAGGAATTTACGCTTATGGAGTATCCGGAGGTTGCGGAGCTGAAGCAATTTATGAGTGAGACATGCGAGGGTGCGAGGAAAGTGCTGATGAGCGGTAGCGGGCCGACGGTGTTTGCAATCTTTGATAGCAATAATCAGGCCAAGAAGTATGCGGCAACTTTTAAAGAAAAATCTTGTTTTGCTTTTTGGGCAAGGACAATGATATAGAACTTATTGAATCAGAATGGAGATTTTTATGGACCTACAGGATGTAAAAATGGATATTGGTAGCCACAGACCTCTCAGAGAAGTTGTATATGAGGAATTGAAGAGGAATATTATGACGGGTCGCATTGTTCCCGGCACCCGGCTTATGGAGGTAGACCTCTCAAATCAGATGGGTGTTAGCCGTACGCCAATTAGAGAAGCAATTCGTAAGCTCGAGAAGGAAGGCTTAGTTACGATTCAGCCAAGACACGGCGCCTATGCATCTGATGTTTCTATAGATGAGATGGTGGATTTGCTGGATGTTAGAGAAGAACTCGAAGGATTTTCGGCCGAGCTTGCGGCAAAGCGTATCACTCCTGAACAAATCAATCGTTTGGAGAATATTACAGACAACTATGAACTTGCTGTTAAGCACAACGATACAGAGCAAATGATTTTCTGTGACGAGCAGTTCCACAAGGAAATTGTCGAGATTACGGGAAACAACACTCTTGTAAAGTTCAGTACAATGGCTCAGGAACTAGCTCTGAGATTCAGATATATATATTATGATGATTTTTCGCGCTATGAGAACATGCCTAGCGAACACAGGGGTATTATTGCAGCGCTCAAGAGTGGAGACAGCACAGAGGCAAGACGAGTTGTTTCAGAGCACATCAAGGCACTCAGAGCATTTGTTATCGAGGGCGGTAAAACCGGTTTTCGCGATAAGAGAGAGTTTTAATCTAAGGGGAATTTAGTAACAAAACTATCCATAGAAAACTGTACCTGAGCTTTAAGAACTTGATACATAAACTTAATATAAACAAAACAAAAGCCTCAAGACACTGAAATCTTGAGGCTTTTGCAATACAGCTATATTAATTTATATTAACCTTCCGAGAGGACAAGAGTGATTTCTACGGACTTTTCATTCCGCAAAACTGTTATTTTTACCCGGTCGCCGGGCTTGTACTTGTCGAGTTCTGTCCTAAGGCTGGAAGCCGACGTTATCTTTGTCTTTCCGACAGACTGAATCATGTCTCCAGACCTTAGTCCCGCTTGTTTTGCCTGGTTCGAAACAACATCATCTATATACACACCGGGTGTATTTACACCATACTTTTGTGCATCTTCTGTTTTCGTTAAATCTACGATTTTAACTCCTATCATTGCGCGTCCTGTAACTTTACCGTTTTGAATTAAATCCTTTGCGATTTTAGAGGCGGTGTTAATTGGGATTGCAAATCCAAGGCCTTCAACGTTGGAACCGGATGACTTGGCAACTACAATTCCGATTAAGTTACCTTGACCATCAAAGAGACCGCCGCCCGAATTTCCCGGATTGATTGAAGTGTCGGTCTGCAAGAGCTTCATTGTCTTTCCATCAACTTCAATTTGTCTATCGCGTGCGCTGATGATACCTGCTGAAACGCTTCCTCCAAGTTCACCAAGTGGGTTCCCGATGGCAACTGCCTGATCACCTACTGATATAGAGTCGCTATCACCGTACTTTGCTGCTGTATAGCCTGAGCCATCTATCTTAAGAACTGCAATGTCGCTCTGACTGTCGGCACCGACAACCTTTGCCTTCTTGGTCGTACCATCCTTCAGCTTTACGATTATGTTTGAAGCACCGTCAATTACATGATTGCAAGTCATTATGTAGCCGTCGCTGTCAATTATTACACCTGAACCTGCGCCCTTGGTTACGTAGTTCTTAATCCACGAGTCGCCACTTGACTTTTCGGTTTGTATTTCAACGACAGCATTTTCGTTCATTGAAACGATTTCTTTGACAGGCCTGGTCGTTCCGGTGGATTTTGTTAGTTTGTAGTCCGTAGCAGAAATATGGTTTCCGCCGGATGAACCGTTAAATGCACCCGCTAGCTTAAGTCCTCCGATTGTTATGCCGGAAATTCCCAGCATTGCGCAGATTAAGCAGATAATAAAAGCTTTCTTTGTAATGTAAGCAGGAGATTTCTTTGACTTTGGTTTAGGTTTGCCACCGTTATCGTTTGTGGATTTTCTGTCAAAGCTCCGAAGCTGCGAAGGATCATATGAGTAGTTTTCAAAACTTCTCGATGTATTAAACTGTCTTTCCTGTTCGAAAGGGTTGCTTGACTCATTAAACGATGTATTTGAAAATGAGGCTCTTTCATAGCCGGGAATTTCAGGTACAGGCTCCCATTCGGTGTGCGAAGCATTATATGATGTATTTGTGGATGTCGAGTCAGAATCAAATTCAAAGTCAGATGTTGAGTCTTGCTCAGAATCTGTTGGTGCCGTATCGCTGGAAAAAGTACCATCTACATTTGATGGCTCGCTACTGTTAGCTTCTGTTACATTTGATAACTCGTTATTGGTAGCTTCTGATACATCCGATGGATTTTCATCCGGGGTGGTTATTTCATCATTGTTGCCAAATGGTGGTATGTAATCATTGTTGTGATCCATAAGCTTACCTCCTTGTTAGTTTACTAATTTATGGTATGATTATAATTAAGATATATGGCTTTTTTGTGATAAAAGGGTTAACCCTGTGCAATGATTTCATATATTTTGATATTATCAGAGTTTAGCTGTTTATAAAAGCAAAATATTTGATTAACACAGAAGTTTTTTGCTTGCTAAATGACAAAAATCTTTTATTTGTGGTATAATAGCAAATTGAGTTTGTGAAAGGACAGTAATGATATGAAGGATATCACGATAAAGATTACAGGGAAGCGTTTTGTCGGCGACAATGTTGAAGAAGAACTCGAATTTGTGAGTGACGGCATGATGTTCGATAAAGGCGGAGCTAAGTACTATATATATGAGGAGAGTGAGTTTTCGGGGTTCCCGGGATGCAAGACCAGTCTTAAGCTGACGGATACAAGCTTGAGAATGAAGAGAATAGGAGATTCAAGCGAATACGGTTCGGTACTGGAATTTGAGACCGGAAAACGTTTTAAAAGCAATTACAGTACACCGTATGGGCCTATGTCGCTTGAGGTTTTGACGAACAGCATCAAAAGAGAGCTTTCGCCGGAGGGCTACGGCAAGATAACCCTTGAATACGATATCAGTCTTAGGGGAATGATAGAAGGTCGCAATGAACTTGCGATAGAGATAATGCAGTAGGTGTGGTTATGAACAGATTTCAAAGATGGGTGGCAAGAATAGTAGTAGTGGTTATCATACTTACTATGGTTGGAACCACAGTAGTTCTTTCTTTCCAATTGTTAGTGTAGGCGGGAGGCGTCTCTATGTACAAATTAGGTTTTGATTCAGAAAAATATTTAGAAGAACAATCGCATTACATAATGCAGAGAATCAACGAAAAGCAAGGAGAGAGGCTTTACCTTGAGTTTGGTGGCAAGCTGGTTCACGATAAGCATGCGATGAGGGTACTTCCGGGCTTTGATGAGAATGCGAAGATTAAGCTTCTGCAGAAGATGAAGGATTCGGCAGAGGTGATTATTTGCATCTATTCCGGAGATATAACGACGAACAAAACGAGACATGACTTCGGCATAACATATGACCTTGAGGTGCTGAGACTTATAGATACATTCAGAAAGTACGATTTAGATATAAACAGTGTGGTTATAACGAGATATGAACATGCTCCGGCGGTGGACATGTTCATCAAAAAGCTCGAAAGACGCGGAATTAAGACCTATAAACATTACTTCACTAAGGGATATCCTACGGATGTAGATACAATTGTAAGTGAAGAGGGCTATGGGGCAAACCCATATATAGAAGTTACCAAGCCGCTAGTTGTCGTAACCGGACCCGGTGGAGGCTCAGGAAAGCTTGCAACATGTTTATCTCAGCTATATCACGACTACATGCGTGGACATAAGGTTAGATATGCAAAGTTTGAGACCTTCCCGGTTTGGAACCTACCACTAAAGCATCCTGTTAACCTCGCTTATGAATCGGCAACAGTAGATCTTAAAGATGTGAACATGATAGATCCTTTCCATCTGGAGGCTTATGGAGAGAAGGCTATTAACTACAATAGGGATATTGAGGTGTTTCCGGTCGTTAAGCGTATAATCGAAAAGATTACAGGCGAAAAAGCGGAATATCAGTCTCCGACAGATATGGGTGTAAACCGTGTAGGATTTTGCATAACCGATGATGAGGTATGTCAGGAGGCTTCGTGCCAAGAGATAATTAGAAGATTTCTGATAGCGGCAGTCGACTTCAAGAAGGGTAAGATTGATAGTGATTCCCTAGATAGGGCGGAGCTTTTGATGAAGGAAGTAGGCAAGTCCGTAGGAGACAGAGTCGTTGTTCAGGAGGCGAGAGACTACGCAGAGTACAAGAGGGAACTTTGTGATAAGTACGAGAACGCTGTGGTCATGGCCATGGAGATGCCGGATGGTCATGTTATAACGGGAAGAAGCTCAAGGCGAATGGTTGCGGCAGCAGCTGTAGTTTTGAACTCAATTAAATACCTGGCGGACATGAATGACGAGCTGCTTTTGATAGAGCCGAAGGTTCTCGAAACGACGCAGCATCTTAAGACGGATGTGCTAGGCTACGATAGGAGCAGCCTGAACTGCGAGGAGATTTTGATGGCCCTCACGGTTTCCGGAGTTACGGACGAAAAGGCCAGGATTGCGGCTAGTAAACTTTCATTGCTTCACGGATGCAGGGCGCACTGCACGGCAATACTTTCGGACAGGGATGAGCAGACGCTTTCCTCTCTTGGAATCGACGTGACATGCGATCCGGAATATGTCACAACAAATTTATACAGTAATTAAATAATATAAGGAGCAGTCTTGAAACAAAATCAGCGATATACCCAGACTGAATACGTTAAGCAGTATGTAAAGCTCATCCTTCGATGGAGCCTTATTGCGATTGTAATTGGCATTATTTGCGGTATTGTCGGGGCTTTGTTTTACAACGGTGTATTATATGCGAATATATTTCGCAAGAAGCATGATTGGCTGCTATATTTACTTCCGTTTGCAGGAATAATAATAGTCTATATGTACCGAAAACTGGGGCTTGAGGGCAAGGGAACCGATGATATCATAGATTCCGTGCATGATAGTGCGCCGGTTAGGACCAGGCTGGTTCCTGCTATTTTTGTAGCTACGGTTTTGACTCACCTGTGCGGTGGTTCTGCCGGCAAGGAGGGGGCAGCACTCCAGCTAGGCGGGGGTATAGGTAATCTCATAGGCAGAAAGTCACGGCTTCGTGCAGAGAACCTCAGAATAGCAACCATGGCAGGCATGGCAGCATTCTTTGCCGCCATATTCGGAACACCACTAGCTGCAACTGTGTTCGTCGTCATGTTTATCAAAGTCGGACACCTCTACCAGATGGCTGTCTTCCCATGCTTCATGTCTTCGTATACGGCTTACTGGATTGCGACAAAGCTCGGTGTAGTTTCCTTTTGCTTCCACATAAACATACCTGCGACAACGCCATATCTGATGCTCAAAATTCTTGTTCTAGCATCTCTTTGCGGACTTGTATCCACACTTATGTGTAATAGCTATAGGCTGATACACGCAATGTATGATGAGTTATTCAACAATGCATATATAAGAGTAGTCACAGGAGCGATAATTATAATCATTTTAAGTCTTTTTGTAGGTAAAGACACCTATAACGGAGCAGGTGGTGAAACAATAGCAGCGATGCTTTCAGGTAGCAATGAAGGCTATTTCGCGTTCATACTTAAAATTCTGTTCACAGCAATAACGCTTGGGGCAGGATTCAAAGGCGGAGAAATTCTGCCACTATTCTTCATCGGAAGCAGCTTCGGCGCAGTCTTCGCACCACTACTGGGCATACCGTCATCTTTCGGTGCGGCGCTCGCCATGGTAGCATTATTCGGCGGAGCGACAAATACGATGATAGCACCGATATGTCTAGCCATAGAGTGCTTTGGAGGGGGAGGCGTGCAAATGTTTGCCATAGCAAGTTTCATGGGTTACCTCTGTTCGGGATATAACGGGCTTTACTCGAGTCAAAAGATACTCTATTCGAAGCTTCAGGCAAAACCTATAGAGATGTGGACAAATCAAAATCAAATGGTTAGGAGACATGAGCCGGAGGCTATAGGAAGGCTTGTAAGTCAGAAGAGCAAGAGAGCATATAGAAAGATGCTCAGCGCAGCAAAGAAGAATAAACATATAAAGAGAAGAAAAAAATAGTGCACTTCATTACAGTTGCACTATTTTTCTTGTAATCGTATTAGGATTTTCTCTAATTAAGCGGTAGCTGTACCTTTATCCTTCTTTACTACATAGAAGATTAATCCAAGTACGAAACCGATTAGTGATGGTACTACCCAGTCCATTCCGATGTCTGAAAGCGGAAGAATTTCGGCGATTTTTTTCAAAGCTCCGTCTAGATGTAGAGCAGCAACAGTTTCTGCCGGAAGGTTCTTTAGTCCGTCGAAGATAGCCGGGATCATTGTGAATCCGATAGTCCATCTGTAAACTGTTGGGCTGTACTTGAATAGTCCGCCAACGATGCTTACTAGGATGATTGCTATTGTCAGTGGATAGAGGAACATCAATACCGGTATTGAATATACAATAATCTTAACAAGTCCAAAGTTAGCAAATAGGAATGAGACTGCTGTAAACAGTGTTGCCCATGCCTTGTAGGAAAGCTTGTTAGGAAACATCTTTCCAAAAGTCTCCGCACATGCTGTAACAAGACCTATTGCAGTCTTAAGACAGGCAAGAGTGATTGTGATAGCTAGGAATGTTGCACCTAAGCCACCCATGTAGTGGTCAGCTATTTTGTTAAGCAGTGTTCCACCATCCGGCTGAACTTTAAAGATTCCTCTTGACTGTGCACCGGCAAATACAAGCGCGAAGTAGATAACTGCCATGAGAACCGCACATCCCACACCTGCGAAAGCAGTTGATTTAGCTATGTTCTTAGGCTCCTTAACTCCAAGATTTCTCACAGAGTTGATGATGATTATTCCGAATGCCAGCGAAGCCAGTGCATCCATTGTGTTGTAACCTTCAACAAAGCCCCTGAAGAATGGGTGTGTTACATATTCACCTGTTGGCTTTGCGCTCGAAATCGAACCCATCGGGTTAACGAAACACATAACCAGAAGCACTGCCAGGAATACCAGAAATATTGGATTTATGTACTTACCTACATTATCAAGGATGTTCGATGGTCTTAGCGCGAACCATAGAACTACTGCAAAGAAGCAGAGTGAGAAGATTCCAAGCACTACAGGTGAATCCTTGTGAAGTGCCGGTACTACACCTACTGTGTAAGGAACTGTCGCAGTTCTGGGAATTGCGAAGAATGGTCCTATTGTTAGATATAGAAGGCAAGTAAAAAATAAACTGTACGGTCTGGATACTTTGCAACCCAGGTCGTAAAGACCCTCACTTCGAGACAGTGAAATTGCGATAATACCCAGCAGTGGTAATCCAACGCCCGTAATAACGAAGCCAAGAGTAGCCGCTGCTGTGTGTTCGCCTGCCATCTGCCCCATAAGTGCCGGGAATATTAGATTTCCCGCGCCAAAGAACAGTCCGAATAGGAGGGAGGCAAGTAGTACATAATTTTTTGTGGAAAGTTTCTTATCCATATGTTTTGTCCCCTTTTCATTTTAGTTTTTGTTTGGAAATAATAAGGATTGTAACATAATTTGTTTAAAATCACAAGATATTTTTTCACGTTTTTTTAAATTTCTTCACATAAGCAACAAAATAGGTCAAAACTTTAAGGCTGAAGGCTTGTAATTTCAATAAAAAACCGGCTTATGCCGGTTCAATATCTTAAACTAGTTCTTTTAGCTTTCCTATATCAAGATTCTCGTATTTTGATAGAAGCGGGATGAGAAGCTTAGCTATTTTGAGGCAGCCTCCCTCTACATCGCTCTCAAAGTTCAATGGCATGATAGGTTCGTGCAGGGACTTGCGCAGGAGCATCCAACCTTTGATTGATGGATTGTTAAAGTTGATGCGTACGCCCTCGTAGTTAGGTTCTTCGAGAGTGCATTCAGCAAGCTCGCCGGAAGATGTTAGCGCTCGTAAGTCTTCTATTATATTGTCACCTACGGCAGCGAAGTTATTTCCTTGGATTGGAAGGCGAACTTCTTGGCTTTCCAATGGTTCGGATAAATCGCTTATTAACGATGAAATTCCGTTTCCCGCTTTCTTGCATTTAGCCGTGGCAATTACTATTTTCGTTGCAAGATATGCACCGTCGTCTAAGAAGAAGTTTTCCTTATATGCTGCATGTCCCGATGTCTCTATCGCAAGATCGCTTTCTATACCTTGCTCGTTGAGTTCTATGGACTTGTTTATTACATTCCTATACCCTCTCTTAAATCGCAGGTGTTTGAGACCGAGGCTTCCCTCAAGGAAGGCTGTCAGCCCGCGAGAGGTAACACTGTCTGTGACGACTGTTGAGTTTGGATGTGAATCTGCTATGAGAGCAGCAGCAAGTGCCACTATAGCGTTTCTGTTTATTTCCTTAGCACTTTCATCGACTGCGGAAACTCTATCGACATCTGTATCAAAGATGAGACCTAAATCAGTCTTTGCCTCGCGAACCTTTGTACGGATAGATTCTATCGCTGTCTTATCCTCGGGATTAGGGATGTGATTTGGGAAACTTCCGTCCGGCTCCAGAAACTGTGAACTGCTGACATCTGCCCCAAGTGGTGCGAGAACCTTATCTGCATAGAAACCGCCTGCGCCGTTTCCGGCATCGACTGTAATGGAAAGTCCTGAAAGGGGAGTTTCTCCGGCATCAAGAGCATCTACGATTTTCTTTCTTAGGTGAGCACTGTAAACGTCCATAAGATTAACTTTGATTGATTCAGAAGCTGTTCTTGGGCTCAATCTACCTAGGACTGAATTGGATTCTGCAAAGGTGATGATATCAGCTATGTCGCCCTTGTCCAGTCCACCGTCCACATCAAAGAACTTCATTCCGTTTCTGTCTGAAGGCATGTGACTTGCGGTGACCATGATAGCGCCGTCACACTTAAATTCTTCAAAAACCGTGGACATGAACATAGCCGGTGTGGATGAAAGGCCTGAATCCAAAACCTTAGCTCCGTATGGAATGAGTGCAGCAACTATATCACGGACTAGATCGGGACCTGATATTCTTGAGTCACGTCCAACTGCTATGCAAAGCTCATGTGGTTCTTTTTCGGTGTTATGTGATAGCAGATACAGAAAGCCCTTAGCCAGACGTGAAACAGCCTCAGAATCGAGATTTATAGCTTCTGCATTGTTTCCGATAGCAACGCCTCGTATATCGCTTCCGTTTTGCAATTTTGAGTAATCGTAAGCCATTTGTTCTCCTTATGTGCTTTTACTCTTTGATTGAGCCGTCTGCATTGAATAGAGGCAGCTTCTCAAGATATTTGATATCATCTCTACCCGCAGCCTCACCCTCAGCCAGAACTGCCATGCGACAAACTATATTTCCGCCGGCAGCATCTACGAGTTTCTCCATGGAACGCAGAGATTCACCTGTGCTGATAACATCATCGACAATCAAAACTCTTCTGCCTTTAATCAGGCTTGCTTCCTTTTCGCCTATGCAGAGTGTCTGCACGTGGTCGGTTGTTATCGAATCGACGCTTGTTTCTATAATGTTCTGCATGTACAGCTTTGCTGCCTTTCTGAATACGACGTAGTCCTTGCCGCCGCTTAACCTTGCCATTTCGTAAGCCAAAGGAATCCCCTTGGATTCAGCTGTTACGATAACATCAAAGTCCGGGGCCTTAGTGAGTAGCTCCTTTGCTGTTGCTTCTGTTATATCAACGTCTCCAAACATTACGAAGGCTGCGATATAGAGCTCGTCATTTATTGGACAAAGTGGTAGTTGCCTTGTCAGACCGGCAATTTTCATTTCATAATGCATTTTGCTTTCCTCTTTACTATTTAATTTGTTCGCTTGAACATGCGGATATATTATATCATATATGGCTTATATTTCATACCTTTGATGATATAGAAAAAGCTCGAGACGGTGCAGTACCGGTCGAGCTTTGATAACATTATATTATATTCACCTATTATTAGAATGAAAGTCCTTTTACAAGTGTGTAGAATCTGAATGCGAACAGCACTGCTGATATCCACATAACAACCGGAACCTTCTTTGCGTTTCCTGTGAGAACCTTTAGGATTACCCATGCCAGCATTCCAAACATGATTCCGTTTGCGATTGAATATGTAAATGGCATCATGATTATTGCGAGGAAACCTCCGAGTACATCTGCGATGTCTCCGTCAAATGACATCTTTTTAACTGTACTCATCATTAAAAGTCCAACCCAAACAAGAGCAGGAGTCGTTGCAAATGATGGGATTGCAAGGAAGATTGGTGAGAAGAACAGCGCTACGATGAAGAGTATGGCGGTTGTGAATGCTGTCATACCCGTACGTCCACCTGCTGCAACACCCGCTGATGATTCAACATAGCTGGTTACTGTCGATGTGCCCAGACATGCACCTGCAACTGTACCGACAGCGTCTGCAAGGAGTGCACCCTTTGCGTTTGGAAGCTTGCCGTTTTCATCTAGCAGGTCACCCTTTGATGCAACACCGATAAGCGTTCCTACTGTATCAAAGATATCAACGAATAGGAATGAGAATACGATTGTTGCGAAGCTTATGATGTGCTGCCCAATCCATGCGAAGTCAAATGAAAACAGCTCAGGGGCCTTAGGTATGAAGTTGCTTCCCGCAAAGCTTGGATATAGAGAGAATGCGCCGGCCTCAGGATTCACGACATACCAACCTGCAGCCTGTGCAATCATACCTAGAATCCATGTTCCAAGAATACCTATTAGAATGTCGCCCTTTACTTTGAAGTGGTGCAATACCGCAATCATTAGAAGTCCGACAAGTGCAAGTATGAACTGAGGTTTGTTTACCGGACCAAGGTCAACGAGTGTTGAGCTGCTTGCAACTGTGATTCCTGCACCCTTTAGACCTATTATGGTGATGAATAGTCCTATACCTGCAGTGATCCCGTACTTGAGACTTTCCGGAATATCGTTAACGAGCTTTTCTCTGAAGTTTGTTAGAGATAGAAGGATGAATGCGATACCTTCAACTAATACGGCGGCAAGAGCAATTGTCCATGGATTCTTGATTCCTGCCTCAGCCATAGGAATACAAACCGAGTAAGCGAAGTATGCGTTTAGACCCATTCCTGAAGCGAGCGCAACCGGATAGTTAGCAAAGAATGCCATACATAGTGTCGCAAATGCTGCAGAAACTGCTGTAGCGGTAAAGATTCCTGCTCGGTCCATGCCGGCCGCCGAAAGAATGTTAGGGTTAACTGCCAAGATGTAAACCATTGACAGGAAGGTAGTAAAGCCGGCGATGACCTCAGTACGCGGGTCGGTGCCGTGTTCCTTCAATTTGAAAAGCTTTTCCATAATTGATTGTTCTCCTTTAATACATCTACTAAATAGTTAAAATAAATACACTGTAATTATAATGTAGCAGAGTTGCGATTGACTATAAGAAAAATTTTCTTGTACACAAAAAAACGAAGCTTTTGATTAATTTTATCGTAAATCCGGCGAAAAGACGAACATATTGGAATAAGCTCGAATGTAATGTTCGAGTTTTCTTAGGTCTAAAGCGCTACTTTTCATTTTTGGGTAGCTGGGCTAGGATAACGGCAACAAAGATTACTATACAACCTAAGATCTCATAGCCTGTCATTCTCTCGCCGAGCAGAATCGCACCTGAGATAACCGCAAACACAGACTCAAGGCTGAGGATTAAAGATGCAGCTGTAGGCTCTGCGTTCTTTTGGGCAACGACTTGGAGCGTGTAGGCGATGCCACAGGAGAACACACCGGCATAGATGATAGGAAACCAGCATTCCAGTATCTGGCTTAGACTCGGAGATTCAAACACAAGCATCATGATGAAACTAAGTCCACCTGCAACAAAGAATTGAAGGCAGGATAGTTTAACGCCATCGCACTTAGGCGAGAAGTGGTCGATTGCGAGTATGTGGCAGGAGAACAAAACCGCACAAAGCAAAATGAAGAGGTCTCCTTTTTCGATTGTAAGTCCAACTCCCTTACCTGCAATGGTCAGAAGATAGAAGCCACAGGCTCCGAGAAGTACGCAGAACCAAACGAGTGGACGGACTTTTTTTCCGAGGAACATTCCTAAAATAGGTACTATCATTATGTATAGCGCTGTTATAAATCCTGCTTTGCCGGCGTCAGCATCAAAGTACATGCCGAACTGCTGAAGATTTGAGGCAATAGCCAAAAAAGTTCCGCAGACAATTCCGCCAATGATCAGGGATTTCTTGTCTTTAGGAACGGCTTCGTCTGTTTTGCCCTTGCCGGCCTTTGATAAAATCAGTATGACCGGGACTAGTGAAATTCCGCCAACCAGTGTACGGATGCCGTTGTATGTGAATGGTTCCAGTACTGTACCCGCCTTCTGCGCAACGAAGGAAGAGCCCCAAATCAGTGCCGTTACTAGCAATAAGATGTTGCTGATGATTCGCTTGTTCATAAATAATTCCTTTTCATAATCAAAATAATAAATCGTTACTTTATCTTGTAAGAACATTATATATTTGAATCTTTGTAGGCGCAATAAGGCCTTCTTTTATTCGACACAAAGATATGATAGAATTATTGTATATTTTACAACGAAACTTTGAAGAATGAGGTCTATAAGTAATGAATAAATGGATTTGTTGTGCAGATGAATCAATGCTTAGAGAACGTTTATCTGAAATCAAGCCTCTCGACGAGCAGGCGATGAAGGATGCCAAGGAGAGACAGGATTACAGGCTCAAGGTTCCGACAAGCCTGGGAAGACTTGAGGAGATGAGCATCAGGCTTGCAGGTATTACTGGAAAAGTCTACGGGAATATGGTGGATAAACAGGCTCTTGTTTTGATGTGCGCAGATAACGGTGTGGTCGAGGAAGGTGTAGCTTCAGCTCCTCAGACGGTTACTTTGATGCAGACTATCAACTTTACCAAGCGTATTACGGGTGTAGGCGCACAGGCGAAGTACTTTGGAATAGATATTTTGGATATAGATGTCGGCGTTAGGTTGCCCATACCGGCGGATACTCTGGCTGAGGACATGCTGGTTGACGGGAAGATTCAGAGGCTTGTCGTAGATAGAAGAATAGCTGACGGAAGCAGAAACCTTGCAAAGGAACCGGCTCTAACCAGAAATGAAGCTATCGCTGCGATAATGACCGGTATTGAAGCTGCGGATGCGGTTCGCGATGCAGGAAAGAACATCTACGGTGTCGGCGAGATGGGCATAGGGAATTCAACGACAGCAGCTTGCATAATTAGCTCATTTACGGGCATGAGTGCAGAGGAGGTTGTAGGAAGAGGCGGTGGTCTCAATGATGAATCTCTGAGCAAAAAGTGTAAGATTGTTGCAGATGCTGTATCAAAATATGATATGCCTGATCCAATAGACCGCGCAGCGACTTTCGGTGGTTATGATATCTGTGCTATGGCCGGTGCCTTCCTAGGTGCAGCGATTAACAGAATTCCGGTTGTTGTGGACGGATATATTTCTATTGCGGCTGCGCTTCTTGCAGCTGAGATTGATCCTAGGGTTAAAGATTTCATGTTCACATCGCATTTTTCACAGGAGCCGGGATATAAGGCTGCAGTGAGAAAACTTGGAATCAGACCGATGTTCGACCTTGAGATGAAGCTCGGTGAGGCCAGCGGATGCCCTATAGCTTTTAAGATTATGGAAGCATCCTGCGCCGTTATGAACGAGATGAAGAGCTTAGAAGAAGGGCAGATAGATGCGGAGTACCTCGATGAATTGAGAGAAAAGAGCTTGTTTTAATATGAATATTTTTGTAAGCGGAGGTGCAAAGAACGGCAAGTCCTCGTTTGCCCAAAGATATGCATTTGACATGGCAAAGGGGAAAAAGCTATACTATCTTGCCACCATGGTTGCAACAGACGATGAGGATGAACTCAGGATCCAAAGACATGTGGCAGATCGCGATGGTATGGGTTTTATCACTGTTGAGAAGCCTTTGAACATGTGCGAGTTATTTGAAGAACCATATAGTTTAGATAGAGATGGTGTATTCCTTTTAGACAGCGTAACAGCACAGCTGGCTAATGCGATGTTTGGGATGGGAGATTTTGATGAACATGCAACCGAAAAGGTCTCAGAGGATCTTTTGAGATTTGCCGAGCTCAGCGGTAATGTGGTTTTCGTTTCCGATTACATATATTCCGAGTCCAGAATTTTTGATGACTTTACGGAGAGTTACAGGCGCGGGCTCGCTCTGATAGACAGGACCTTAGCACATAAGTGCGAGCTTGTGTGCGAGGTTATTTGCGGTAATGTCATCGCGCGTAAGGGAAGTTTATAGCTTTTGATTTAAATGAGAGACTGATGTTATGAATAATTTTGTTGTTGGCTTTTTCATGGCTTGGGGCAATTTCTTGACCCTGCCTTGTCCATATAAAAGATGGGACAGTGAACAGAAGAATATGATGTTGGCATTTCTGCCTGCCGTAGGAGCGGTCGCGGGACTGCTTTGGTTCGTATTAGGATGTGTTTTGCTTAAACTTACATTCAGTCCTCTAATTTCCGCATTGGTCATCTGCTTTTTCCTCTACGCAATTTGTGGCTTTATGCATATGGACGGATTCATGGATGTTAACGATGCGATTATGTCGCGCAGACCTTTGGAGGACAGGCTGAGGATTCTCAAGGATTCGACTGTTGGTGCATTTGCGGTTGTGACTTTGATTTTCCTTGTTTTAGGTATGTACGTTTCGACTTTGAGTTTCTTCATAAAACCCATGGAGATAAGCGGACTGTTTCCTCTTTTGACAATTCCGGTTGCTTCACGAGGTACGTCGGGTGGTTGTGTTTTGGGATTTAAGCCTCTAGAGACAAGCCAGTATCTAAAGGATCACGAAAAACCACGCCAAAAATATATTAAGAGTGTAGCACTAATGACTTTTATTTACTTTTTGGTAATATTAGTCATAGCGATTATAGTTGCAAGACCGGAGGGCATAATCAGACTTGTTGTTTCAACTCTTGGAACTGCATGCGTGACACTTCTTTCTTGTCTTTATGCGCGTCATAACCTAGGTGGAATGAATGGTGACATTGCAGGTTACAGCATCTGTATGGGTGAACTTGGCGGAATGATTTTGGCAGCGATGATAACAGTGTAGTAAATGGTGGATGCGAAAGGGACAGCTATGATTTTGATATATGCAGGAGCTTATCAGGGCAAACTCGATTTTGCCAGAAAAAACTTCGGAATTAAGGATGAAGATATCTTCTATTGCAATAGCGATATGGAGTCTATAGACTTTGGGAAAAAACTAATCTACGGTTTGGAGAAATTTATATATGGGTATCAGAAGAGGGGGCAGAGCGCCGGCGAGTACATAAGGGCGCAGCTTCCTTTGATGAAGGATAAGATAATAATCTGTGAGGATATATCTCGCGGTCTTGTTCCGATGGACAAGGTCGAGAGGGCTTGGCGTGAGACGAACGGTAGGGTAGTCAATGCAATCGCAGCTGAGGCGGACGAGGTATACACGGTTTTTTGCGGAATTGAAAGTAGGATAAAATAGTTGGAATCTAAGATTTTGATTATAAGGCACGGTATAACGGAAGGGAATAAGAAGAAGTGGTTTTACGGAGCTACTGATATTGGACTCAGTGATGAGGGAATCATAGAACTTGAGGAGCAAAGGGATAGCGGGTTCTATCCTGATGTCCCTGAAGATGCCAGGTTCTTTACTACAGGAATGAAGCGTACAGAGGAGACTCTAGGGATTTTGTTCGGAGATGTAGAGCACGGTAGGATTACCGACATGAAGGAGATGAACTTCGGTGACTACGAGTGCAGAGCCTTTGATTCGCTTAAGGATGATGAGGTTTTCCTGGAGTGGGGATATGATCAGACCGGTGAAATCAAACTTCCAAACGCCGAGTCCAGAAATGAGTTTCGTGATAGAGCAACTCGAGGAGGAAAGAGCTTGATAGATGAACACATCGCGAGCAATACATCTATGACTGTGATGATATGCCACGGTGGTGTTATTTCCAGTTTTATGGATCATCTCTTCGGCGACGGAAGGTCTATGTGGGACTGGATGCCTGAGCCGGGCTGCGGATATGAGGTTTTTTTCACGGATGGGAAACCGGTAAAGTATAAGGCTATAGGCAGAATTGGGGATAATCTTCAGACTGTGATAGACGAGTATGAGTCCGAGAATGAGGGGAAATAAGGATTGAGAGGATGATATGAGCAAAAAAGAAAAGAAAAAAGCCGGGCTTGGTACATGGCTTTACAGACTTGTAATGCTTGCACTGCTTTGCGTTATGATTTTCAGTGGTTACAAGGTTTTTACTATTTATATGGAATATCATAAGGGTACGGTTGCCTATGACAAGCTTGCACAAATTGCGGGGGTCGGAGAATCTGTTGACAAGGAAGAGAAGGACCTCAATATTAACTGGGATGCTTTATCTAAGATAAGTAAGAATGTCAAGGGCTGGATCAGATCCAAGGGTACAGTCATAAACTACCCTATAATGCAGGGAAGCGATAACGACTACTACCTCCATCACATCATGACAGGAGAGTACAGCCGTAAGGGCTCAATCTTCATAGACAGTAACATTAAGAATCCGTTTAATAGCTTTTTGACCATAGTTTACGGTCACAGAATGCTGGATGATAGTATGTTCAACAGTCTCGGAAAGTATTTTGAGGACGAAAAGTATTATAAGAAGCACAAGATTATCGATATTTACACACCTGAAAAGAACTATAAGCTAGAGATTTTCGGGGCGGCAAATGTGAAAGCGACAAACGAGTCGATATATAACCTGAATATTGCCGAGGGCGATGTAGCAACAAAAGAAGCATATATCAACAACATACTCAGCAAAAACGAGCTCGCAGGCTATAAGGGAACAGTTGATGTGACACCTGATGACAAGATTGTTATGCTAAGTACATGTACATATGATCCGGGCGATGACAGAATTGTTGTTTGGGGAAAGCTCGTAGAAAAGACAGGTGACAACAAGTAGTTTATCAAGGATTATAGGGAAAAATCAAAAGACCGATTTAGACTGAATCGGTCTTTATAGTTGACGTAATTTGGTTGAAGCTCAAGGCTTGTAGGAATCGTCAATTTGCGATATATCGCACCTGTATCATATGGCGTTTCTGCTATATCACAATCTGTATCCACACTATTGCCTTATGGAAACCTCACCTGAAGACAGGGTTTCTATCTCTCTCATTCTTACACCTTCCATGTACTCTACAACAAGTCCGCCCTTGTCGTCGATGTCGAGGGCGCGTGCTTTGATGCGTTTACCGTCAGCAATTGTGTGTACGTAGATGTTCTTGCCGAGGATGAAGCACTTTCTTCTGTACTCAGGAAGGAAGTGCGTGTTTGGAAATTTTTTAATCATGGCAAGAATATTATCTGCTACAGCACCGGCAAGTGCACTTCTTGAAAATGCCCCCGCCTCGTCTGCGATGCTCCCGGCAATATCGGCAATTTCATCAGGGAATTTGCTTGGGAAACAGTTTATCCCGATTCCGATGATCAGCTTATCGATTCGGCCTGTCTCAAGGTTAGTCTGTGCCTCGCTTAGGATGCCGCATACCTTCTTGTTCTTGTAGAAAATGTCATTGACCCACTTTATCTTAGGACTTATTTCGCAAACGCTCTCAAGCGCCTTGCAAACCGCTAGAGCAGATGCCATGGTTATGAAAGGTGATTTATTGAGATCAAAGCTTGGACTAAAGGCCACAGTTAGATAAATTCCGTTGTCAGATGGCGACATAAAGCTTCTTCCGAGTCTGCCTTTGCCTGCGGTCTGACTGTTTGCTACTATTACCTGCGGAATATCTGATGCCGGCAAGGAATGTGCAAAGTTATTTGTCGAGTCAATCTCGTCAAAAACTATGAGTTTGCAATCCTCGTTTATCTTAGAACCGATGGATTCTTCGGTGAGAATGTCGATTTTCTCAAGTAACTTATAGCCTTGGCTTGGTCTGCTCAGTATCTTGTAGCCGGACTTTTTGAGAGCAGAGGCAGCCTTATTAACGGCAGCTCGAGAAACGCCCAATGTTTGGGCAAGGCATTCGCCTGAAACAAAAGAACCGTAGTTCTCATCTAAAAATTTTAGAAGTTCTATCTTAGTTGACATGCTGACCTCCATGCAGATAAGTTCGTTTTAGATAAGCATATTATACATTGTTTTGAGCTTTTTGAAAATACATTGATTTTTGGGGCCATCTCCTTTATTTTTTCACATTTATATGATAGAATTATCGGGTAAATTGGGCGAGTGGGCTCACTTTGAAATTTAGGGAGAGAAATATGGGAAGCCACGGTATAACGTCATCAGTAATAGGAATTATAGTATTACTGCTTTGCTCCGCCTTTTTTTCTGCGACGGAAACGGCGTTTACTTCACTAAATAGAATACGAATAAAAAATAAGGCCGATGCGGGCAATCCAAGTGCGAAAAGAGTTTTGGCACTTGAACAGAATTATGACAATCTGCTTTCGACGATTCTAGTCGGAAACAATCTTGTAAACATTGCAAGTACAGCGGTCGCTACGGTTTTGTTCATGAACCTCTACGGGCAATATGGCGCAACGATTTCGACGATAGTTACAACTCTTACTGTTCTAATATTCGGCGAGATTACTCCGAAGAGCCTTGCGAAGGAACATCCGGAGAAATTTGCCGCATTTGCTGCACCGGCTATAAATTTGCTAAGAATAATCCTCACTCCGATAAACTGGATTTTTGCACAGTGGAAAAAGCTGCTTTCAGTGATATTTAAGACTGAAGTTGCGCCCAGCATAACGGAGGACGAGCTCGTAACTATAGTCGATGAAGCCTTCGTCACGGGAGGTATTGATAAAGAGCAAAACGAGATGATTCAGAACGCAATAAGCTTCAGAGAACTCGAGGCTCAAGATATTTTGACACCGCGTGTAAATATACAGGCTGTCGAGGTCGAAACGCCTGAAGAAGAAGTCGACGAGATATTCCGAAAGACCGGATTTTCGAGACTTCCGGTATATGAGGATGAACTGGATCGCATAATTGGTGTCCTAAATCAAAAAGATTTTCACAACTATGTATATAAGCGTGGTGCCGGCATAGTTAATATGGTTAAACCGGTAATTTATGTTGCCGGTTCAATGAAGGCTGTTGACCTGTTAAGAAAGCTACAGGAAAACAAGTGCAGAATGGCTATTATAGTTGATGAATATGGTGGAACTGAGGGTATAGTAACATCTGAGGATATCATTGAAGAACTTGTCGGTGAGATATACGACGAGAGCGACACAGTGGCTATGAGGGAGATAACCTTGCAGCAGAATGGAAGCTATAGGGTGCTCGGTTCAGCGAACTTTGAGAAGATGATGGACTACTTCGGCGAGGAAGCCGAAATAGATGCGACTACAGTGAACGGATGGGCCGCTCTACAGCTTGATAAACTGCCGCGTAGAGGTGACCGTTTTGAATATGTGGCCGGTAAGAAGATATTTAAAGCAATAGTAACAAAAGCAGATGACAGAAAGGCGCTTGAGCTAACAATAAGAGTCGAGGACCTCGATGAAGGCGCCGGAGAAGGGGAAAAGAAATGAGCCTAATGGAAAAAATATTTGGCAACCTTAATGCGAAGGAAGTCAAGAAACTTGAAAAAATCGCGGATAAGGTTGAAGCCCTAGACGAGGAAACTTCCAAACTTAGCGATGATGAACTTCGCGCTAAGACAGATGAATTTAAGGGAAGACTTGCGGAGGGTGAAACTATGGATGAGCTTTTGCCTGAAGCCTTCGCCGTTTGCCGTGAGGCTGCGGTTAGAAGCCTCGGAATGAAACACTTCCACGTACAGATTATAGGTGGTATTGTTCTTCATCAAGGTCGTATAGCTGAGATGAAGACAGGTGAAGGTAAGACTTTGATGGCTACACTTCCTGTATACCTAAACGCGCTTTCAGGTGAAGGTGTGCACGTAGTTACAGTCAACGACTACCTGGCAAAGCGTGACGCGGAGTGGATGGGTAAGCTTTACACCTTCCTTGGACTCACTGTAGGCTGTGTTATTAACAGCATAACCGGTGAGGAGAGAAAGGATGCATATAACTGCGACATCACTTACGGAACAAACAATGAATTCGGTTTTGACTACCTGAGAGACAACATGGTTATCTATCAGGAAGAACTTTTACAGCGTAAGTTAAACTATGCAATCATAGACGAGGTCGACTCCATACTTATCGATGAGGCGAGAACACCTTTGATTATATCGGGACAGGGTGATAAGTCCACAGATTTATATCAAAAGGCGGATCGCTTTGTTAAGACTCTCACGAGAGGAGATCAAATTGACGAGAAGGATGCAAATCCTACAGGCGACTTTGTCGTAGATGAAAAAGACAAGCAGGTTTCTTTGACGGATGCCGGCGTAAGCAAGGCCGAAGCATTTTTTGGAGTTGAGAACTTCGGTGATCCTGAGAATATGGAGATTAACCATCATGTTCTTCAGGCTTTGAAGGCCCACAACATCATGGAGAGAGACGTTGACTACATCGTTAGCGACGGAGAAATTTTGATTGTTGATGAGTTCACCGGTCGTCTAATGGTCGGAAGACGATTCAGCAACGGTCTGCACCAAGCGATAGAGGCTAAGGAACACGTATCGGTTAGATCTGAATCAAAGACAATGGCTACTATAACACTTCAGAACTACTTCCGTATGTATAACAAGCTCTCGGGTATGACCGGTACTGCGAAGACGGAAGAAGAGGAATTCCGTGATATCTACAACATGGATGTAGTTGTAGTTCCAACGAATAAACCTCCTAGGAGAGAGGATCTTCCGGATTCTGTTTACCTAAAGGAAAATGGAAAGTACAAGGCTCTTGCTGACAAGGTTGCAGAGGTTCACGCAACCGGACAGCCGGTGCTTGTAGGTACAATTTCAATCGAAAAATCTGAGCTTTTGAGCAAGCTTTTAACAAAGAAGGGTGTTAAGCACAATGTCTTAAATGCTAAACAGCACGAGCGAGAAGCGGAAATCGTTGCTGAAGCAGGTAGACTCGGGCAGGTAACTATCGCAACCAATATGGCAGGTAGAGGTACGGATATTATCCTCGGTGGTAACCCTGAGTTTGAAGCAAAGCGCGAGCTAAAAAAACTTGGCTATACAGATGAGCAGATTTTATTTGCGACAAGCTTTGTAAAGAGCGATGACAAGGAACTAAATGCAGCCAGACAAAAGTTTGCTGAGCTCCATGAGAAATATAAGGCTGAAAGACAGCCTGAGCATGAGCAGGTAGTAGAGCTTGGTGGCCTTTGTATTCTAGGTAGTGAAAGACATGAGTCAAGACGTATAGATAACCAGTTGCGAGGAAGAGCCGGTAGACAGGGTGACCCTGGTACAACTCAGTTCTTTATCTCACTTGAGGACGATTTGATGCGCCGCTTCGGTGGAGAGATGATGCAGAATATCGTTAGCAGATTTGGACTTGCAGAAGATGAGCCTCTTGAGGCAAACGTTCTCTCAAGAAGAATTGAAAATGCGCAGAAGAAGGTTGAGGGCAAGAACTTCGGCATCAGAAAATATGTTCTCCAGTACGACAACGTAATGAATAAGCAGAGAACGATTATCTACGGTGAGAGAAGAAAGGTACTCTTCGGTGAAGACATTCGCAGTGACATCATGAACATGAAAGATGGTCTTGTTGCTGCAATCATAGGACCGTCGACCATGGACAGCAAGTTCCCTGAAGAGTGGAATTTCGCTGAGATGAAACGTAATCTGAACAAGTTAATTCCAAGCTTTGATATGAGAGTGGAATACAGCGCTGATGAGCTTAGAGATATGACTCAGGAATCACTTGTTGATGATATATGTGCACAACTGGATGAACTCTACACCAAGAAGGAAGAGGAAATCGGCGCAGAGCACATGCGTGAAATCGAGCGAGTTATACTTCTCAGAGTTGTTGACAGCCTTTGGATGGATCACATTGATGCGATGGATCAGCTTAAGTCCGGTATCGGTCTAAGGGCTATAGGTCAGCAAGATCCTGCCGCTGAATACGGTAAGGAAGGCTTTGATATGTTCGAGCAGATGATTGGAGCTATTCAGGAGGATACAGTAAGATACTGCTACAATGTTTCTATCGACACAAAGGCTGAGCGTAAATCTATTACAGGCGGTAGCATGACTGCAAGTAAGTTAGAGTATCAGGACGAAGAACCACAGAACGGTGAGCCTAATCAGTATAGAGAGGAAAGAGAACATAAGCAGGAGACAGTAAGAAGAGAAAGTCCAAAGATAGGTAGAAACGATCCGTGCCCATGTGGAAGCGGTAAGAAGTACAAGAACTGCTGCATGAAGAAGGATATGGCAGGCAGAGAATAAATAGGTTCTCGGAATAGATTTAAGCACAGAGAGGGGATGATTCAATGTTGATGCTTGATCCGGTAAAGATGGATTTACCGAAGGCTGAAGCAAGACTCAAAGAGGCAGGTGAGTCCCTTTGACCTTGCAGGTCTCAGGGCAAAGATAGATTCAATGAATAAACAAAGTGAGCAGAGCGACTTTTGGGATGACCCTGACAAGGCGCAAAGCTTGCTCAAAAAGAAAAAGACTCTCGAGAGTACTGTAAACGAGTATGACAGGCTGAGTTTAGGCTTTGAGGATATCTCTGAAATGATTGAAATTGCAGAGGAGCTAGAGGACGAAGACGAGGCGATGGCGGTGGTGGAGTCTTTTGATGAACTATGTAAGGATGCTGAGACTTTTAGACTCAAACTCCTACTGGACGGAAAGTACGACCACAACAGCGCGATTCTTTCAATTCATGCCGGAACCGGTGGTGTCGATGCCATGGACTGGGCGCAGATGCTTATGCGCATGTATACCAGATGGGCAGACAAGCACGGCTATGCAGTCAAAATTGTAGATCTTCAGGATGACGCTGAGGCGGGAATTAAAAGTTGTACGATGATAATCGACGGGGAAAATGCATACGGATATCTCAGAAGAGAGAATGGAGTGCATAGACTTGTTAGAATTTCACCGTTTAATGCAGCAGGAAAGAGGCAGACATCATTCTCATCAGTTGAGGTTATGCCGGAGATGGACGAGGATTTTAACATTGAAATAAATCCTCAGGATTTGAGAATAGACACCTATAGGTCAACCGGTGCCGGTGGACAGCATGTAAATACAACGGATTCTGCGATAAGAATCACACATCTGCCTACTAACATAGTAGTTACATGCCAAAACGAGAGAAGCCAGCACCAGAATCGTGAGGTTGCGATGAGAATTCTCGCATCAAAACTAACCGAGCTCGCCGAAAGAGAGCACAAGGAAAATCTTGCCGAATTAAAGGGCGATTTTTCACAGATTACTTGGGGTTCTCAGATTAGATCCTACGTTTTTCAACCGTACACTATGGTTAAAGACCATAGAACGGGTACTGAAGTAGGAAATGTCGCATCTGTCATGGATGGCGACATAGACTACTTTATAAATGAATTACTAAAAGCCAGAATTCAAAGTTAAATCGCTTTGATTAACCGGATTTGCTCGATTTGAAGAAACTTGATTCGCGCAAATCGTTGAATATTGTTTTCTGTAAATCGTCTGACCAGAGTTTATCACAGTTGACTCTGAAGATTTCAGAAAGCTTTATTGCGTGATAGAGGCTTAATGTCTGTCTACCCGCTTCAATTGCGCCGTAAGAGGAGCGACTTATGCCAAGTGCCGATGCTATTGCGTGTTGGGACATGCTTGTGGCTGATCTGAGCAGCCGCAGGTTGTTGCAAACCTTGAAGTTGAATTCCAAATAGTCCATAGATACTCCTTATAGTATTGATTTTTTGCATTGTATCAAATGTATAACGACACCAGAGACTTAACTATTTGAATTATACAACAATACGTACGCCATGAAAAGGAAGTTAAACTTCCGAAACAGGAAGCCTAGCTTCCTTTAAGATGTATTTCAATACCCATAAAATAAAAGTGATACTATTTTGTGGGGAGAAAGCTTGATGAGCGATAGATTCAAAGAAATCAACAATGCAGAGGTAGGAAAGAGGATTAGAAATTTACGAGAAAAGCGTGATATAACACGCGAAAAACTGGGCGAACTTCTTGAGCTTTCAGACAAGACTATGAGAAATATTGAGTCGGGTATCTACGGAACGAAGCTAAGCAATCTGTATCATATAGCTCAGTATTTTGATGTAGGGATAGACTACCTGATAGACGGATATGGTCATAGCTCAAAGGCTGTGGTCGAGGAATCACGTGGATATAAAAGGCGTCAGAACGTCAATGCCATAGAGGGAAAAGACGCCGGCAGTGCTCAAAAGCGCAGATTATCAGAAGCAAAACTAATGGAACTTACGGAAAGGCTGGATGACGAACAGCTAATGAACCTAATAGATGCAGTCAATTCCATGATACGAATGACAAATAAAAACTCCGAGTAGTCCTTCGGAGTGGAGGAAAAGAATGAGAATAAACATTAAGAATAACAAAACATATAGTGCAGAGGAGATTAGGAGGGCTAACGACATTGCAAACCCCGCGCTTGATAAGATTTGGGCGATGCAATGGCTTAGTGACTGTATACACAAGAAGGATGAGGCCAAAATCGAAACATATAACGAATACGTATCAACTCTTACTCAGACTTATGAAGTAATTCTCGTGGTTGCGGGAAGAGAAGAGAGGGCATCTATTAAAGCAGTAATAGATCTTTTTGATCCTAAGGAAGGGTATCCTGAAATCGTTTTTATGCCACTCAATTTTTCTATTAGTGATTACGCCTCGGTTTTGAGAAGACTGGAGAATAAAACAGTTGCGCTTTTGGCAGTTTCTATTATGGAGGAGAGCCTTGAGCTTAGATGTGCATATAGCGTTGCCCAGCATTTCGTTACATCTCAGGCAAATAAAGCCAAGATTAGCCCGGAAATCTGTGTAATATACTCAGAAAGAAGCCGAACAATCAAAGAAGATGCTTTCGAAAATGAGTATACTAAGATAGAGGTTTCGCATCGTACAGATCCTTCATACCTTGCGAACACAGATCCGGTCATTTTCATTTTGAAGCTCATGGGTGCCGATGTTGAGGCCTACATTAGGGGATTTTACGACTGTGTTTCAGCACCGGAGTGGGATACAAATCTGCCTTTAATTGCATCTAGGCTGATAGAATTTGAGAATAAGGGGATTATTGTAGAAAGTTGGCAGAAAGAATATGAGGAAATTGCAAAATGGTTTGCAAGACCTGATATCAGAGCTACACACAGGCAGATACAGATGCCGTCACCAAGCTTGGATAATGAATGCTTAAGAATCTGCATCGGGGGAAGAGAAGCATATGAGGATTTGATGACTCCTTCTTTTGATGGATGTGACGAGGACGGATCACTCCAGCTACTTCTAAATAGGGAGAGAGATGAGCATTTTGCTGCTCTTGAGTGCGAAAGCTTCGCTGTGGAACTAGATACAAACGACGCTGAGGATATCGGTGAGCTTGTGGCATTTTTGCAGATGTCACAATCAATCGAGTTTTTAATATAAAAAGAAAATAAAATGAGACTTTGAGTGCTTATTTGCAAATTTTAAGGTTTACATTATTTTCGAGTGTGTTATAATATATTGTATAAAGGTTAATTTTTTAACAAAATTACCAAGTGAGTGAATTATATTATTTAATATCCACACAGGAGGGTTACAATGAAAAAGATTGGTGTTTTAGGTACAGGCACAATGGGTGCCGGCATTATTCAGGTACTTGCACAGAATGGCTACGAAGTAGTAATGAGAGCTAGACGTCAGAGCTCAATCGACAAGGGTATGGCAACTGTTGAGAAGAACCTGTCTAAGATGGTAGCTAAGGAAAAGATTACAGAAGAAGATAAGGCTGCTATTCTCGGACGTATAACAGGAGCTACAGAGCTTGAGGTTATCAAGGATGCTGACCTTATCATCGAAGCTGCTACAGAGGATATGGAAGCTAAGAAGGCTCTATTTGCTGAGCTTGATGAGCTGGTAAAGCCGGATTGCATCATCGCAACAAACACATCATCACTTTCAATCACAGAGATTGCAGCAGCAACAAAGAGAGCTGACAAGGTTATCGGAATGCACTTCTTCAACCCTGTTCCAGCAATGAAGCTTGTTGAGATTATCAACGGACTAACAACATCAGCTGAGACAAACAAGACAATCGTTGAGCTGGCAGAGAAGCTTGGCAAGACTCCTGTAGAGGTTGCAGAGGCTCCTGGATTTGTTGTTAATAGAATCCTTATTCCAATGATCAACGAAGGTATCGGAATCCTAGCTGACGGCGTTGCTGATGCAAAGGGTATCGACTCTGCTATGAAGCTTGGTGCAAACCACCCAATGGGACCTCTAGAACTGGGTGATCTAATTGGACTGGACGTTTGCCTGGCAATCATGGAAGTTCTTTACACAGAGTTTGGCGATACAAAGTATAGACCTCACCCACTTCTAAGAAAGATGGTAAGAGGCGGCAAGCTCGGTCGCAAGAGCGGAGAAGGTTTCTACGACTACAGCAAGTAGTCTGAAACAGGTGCTATTCAGTAGTACCGGATACAAGATTATAACAGCAATCGACTGGATAGCGGGTGACTGTTGAATTTCAGGGACTATGTTAGGTGTATACCGGACGTAGTCCTTTTTGATTCCGATTAGCTCATAAAATGTGCCCAGGAGCTTTGGCACATATCAATAGTAAGGTATTTAGGGCTATAGGACAAAAGGTTGTGATAATAATGGCAAACTATAATCGGGAAAACAAAGATGGTTAGATATAACAAGACGGCAAAGACAGTTCTTGATTTCAAGAGTCCAAACCAAGTTGTATCGGGATACTTCTTAAAGTGTAACATATGTGTTGACAACTATGACTTGACACCGTCATAATGTCTCAAAACATAGATAACATTGTAATTCATATGGTATAATAAAGTAGAGTTTTAAATATTGGAGTTTGTTTAGTTGAATAAATTAGGTAAAAAAACAAAAATATCAATATTATGTATTTCAATAGTTGTAACCGGCATTTGCTTGATTACCTTATTTTTAAATCATAATGATAATAAATTTTCTTATGTCCAAGTTGATAGTAAGGATATGATAACTTCGTATGAGACTAGCTATCATCATATAGATGTATATAAGCAAAAAGATAAAATAATAATTAATGCTTACTCAGAGAGCAAGTTTGACGAGCCCAATCAACTTATCGTTCCGTTCGAAGGGGAAATAACAAAGGATGATGTTATAGTAAAATGGAAAACCTTAGGTGATAAAGTTGTTGAACAAGACAGTGATAGTATTATTGTGGCAAATGTAATAATTAAAAAGAATGGTAAAACAATATGTAATGAAAATATCAATCTTCTTGAAAAAGGCTGGGAGATATTAAACGATGTTTTAGGGAAATAAGCTCACAATTTTATGAATGATCATTTCAATAAGCTGATAAGGTGATAATTTGTGTATTATACAGACATATCTTTATAACTCAAGTAGATTACAAATTTTATATAAGTCGAAGTAAAAAAGCTATTTGATTATGATATAATAGACAAAGATATCATCTGGAGGAAATTTTGGAAAAGCTTTTAGTAATATTCGGTGGACTATCACCAGAGCATGATGTTTCCTGCCTTTCGGCAGCATCTGTAATAGAACATTTGGACTTAAACATATTTGAAGTGAAATGCGTAGGCATAACAAGAGAAGGCGAATGGCTTTTGACGGAGGCGACCGGCAAGGAGATAAAATCAGGTGCTTGGAAGAAAAGAGCAGATAACATACCTGTATTTCTATCTACGAACAGAAGCAGAAAGGGACTGTACCGCTGGGATGAAGCGAGAAATCCTATCTATGTTCCGGATTGCCTATTACCGATATTACATGGTGAATACGGTGAAGATGGCTCAATTCAGGGGATTTTCAAGTACGCAGGTATTCCGTATATAGGTCCGGAAATAATGTCTTCAGCAGCTGCAATAGATAAGGCGATAACTAAGAGATTGGTCAAAGGACTGGGTCTTATGCAAGCTGATTATCTGGAGTTTAAACTCGGAGAGAGTCATATCGAGGCACAATGCAAATATATAGCAAACTATTTTGAGGGTAGATATCCTATATTTGTTAAGCCGGCGAATGCGGGATCGTCCATAGGAGTCAGTAAGGTAAACGATGTTTCAGAGATTATGAATGCGGTTTGCGAAGCATATAAACACCATGACAAGCTGGTTGTTGAGGAGGGTATATCCGGTCGTGAGATAGAAGTAGCTATTTTAGATAGAGATGATGGTGAGCTGATTGCGTCAGGTATAGGCGAAATCATCAACGACGACAAGTTCTACTCATTTGATGAAAAATACAAGGATTCCATAAGAACTAAGGTAAGAATTGCTGAAGACCTCAGCGATGAGCAAGTCCATGAAATTCAGGAACAGGCAAAGACCGTGTTTCGGGCTCTGGAGTGTAAGGGTCTTTCGCGAGTTGATTTCTTCTACACTGATGAGGGGGAGATTTGCTTTAATGAGATAAATACCATGCCTGGATTCACGGAGCACAGCATGTATCCTAAGCTTATCATGGACAAGGGAATCAGCTATACGGATATGATTACTGCGCTCGTAGACAATGCAATTAAATGATGAAGATAGACATGGCGCCCGGGCGTTATAAAATAAAACTGCTGTACTTAGCTGACAGCAGTTTTCGTCTTATTTTGATAGCTTTTCGTTAATAGTTGCGAGAAGAGCATCTGAGCTGATTCCGTGAACGGCGCAAGCATCCGAAAGTGACTCCATCTGTGATGACGGGCAGCCTAGGCAGTGCATCCCTGCACCCATTAAAATCTCGATTGTTTCCGGATACTTTGATACAAGCTCACCGATTAGCATGTCCTTAGTTACTTTATTATCCATATTTATTTCCTCCATTTATTCTAATCTATTTAATATAAACGTATTCTAACATATATTTTGGACCCGGTAGGTAACAAATGTTACAATTCAACTAAATTAAATCCGCCAGACTATCAAAATCAACTCCGTAAATTTTCTTTCCATCAACATTTATTAGCCCCTCATCGTGCATTTTCATGAGCTCGCGTGAAACAGACGGTCTCGCAGCACCCAGAAGCTCGGATAGTTTTTCGCGTCCGATTACGAGTGGAGTATTCGGGTCACACTTCGTCTCATTTACTATCAGATATGCAATCTTTGACCTAAGAGTTGAGCCCAGCAAAAGTCTAACTCTGCCATTTAGGTAGAATGCCTTCTGTGCCAAAATATTAATCATATTAGACGATAGAATCCGGTGCACCCTGATGCCGATCCCTATATCGCTGAGGATATATTTCTTAGGAATCATCAAAACTTCTGATCGTCCAACTGCTTCGCCGAAGTGGTCGTAGCTATCTTTGTTTAAAAATAGAAGAACTTCACCGAATATCTCGCCCGGTTCATCAAAATGAGTGACTATACTACGTCTTCCGTCTAGAAAAATCTTACCTATGTCGACGGAGCCCTTGATCAAAATCAAAAGATTGTCAGGAGCATCGTCCATGTCAAATATGAGCTCGCCCTTTTCGAAGCTGTAGAGCTTGGAACTGCTGTTTGCAAGGTATTCAGAAATTTCGTCGCGGCTTAAAGTCTTAAAAAGCGGACAGCCGGCGAGCACATCCAAAGCCTGCCCTGAGATATTTTTGATAGTTGCCACTTTAGCCTCCTTTGAGAAGAAAAACGAACAGCCAAAATCACATTTTATTAATACCCAGATTGATATATTTCTACCATATAAATGGACATCAAAGGGATATCGTGGTAAAGTAATATAGGATAATTATACAGAAATTTACAGCACATGAGAGGAAAAAAATGAAGATAAAGGCAGCAATATTTGATGCCGACGGCACGCTTCTCGATTCGATGGGTCAGTGGAATTTGGTGCCGTATAAATACGTAAAATCACTCGGAGTAGCTGCTGATGAGAACATCGCCGAAAAACTTTTTACCATGACGATTTCGGAAGCTGCCGAGTTCATAATAGATGAGTATAAGCTTTCCGTGACGGTGGAAGAAGCCGTTGAGGGGATGGATGCTATAATCAGAGAGTTCTATAAGAATGATGTTAAATTAAAGGATGGTGCCGGTGAGCTTTTGGAGTTTTTTAAGTCGCGCGGAATACCGATGGTTATTGGAACTTCAACCGATAGAGACTGCATAGAGGTGGGGCTTGAGAGGACGGGGATTTCTGCGTATTTTGACAGAATTTACACTTCGACAGAGGTCGGAAAATCAAAGGAGAAGCCGGATTTGTTTATTCAGGCTATGGAGTTTATGGAAAGCTCCCCGGATGAGACTATCGTTTTTGAGGATGGTCTGTACTCGCTAAGAACTGCTGCAGCTCTTGGCATGAAGACAGTTGGCATCTTTGATGAAGTTAGCCTCTCAAATCAAAAGGAGCTCAAGGAACTTGCGGATTTGTATGTCGATGAGGGTGAGAGCCTTGCAACTTTAATAGAAGGGTTGGAATGTTAGAATATGGAAAAGAAACTGAACTTCCTTTACTCTTCGATACACGGTGCATACTGGGTTTACTACGGTGTGATTTCGAGCTTTTCGTCGGTATTTTTGCTGGCTAGAGGCTTTTCAAATTCACAGATTGGAATTATCATAGCACTCGCCAATATCCTTGCGGTAATAATACAGCCGTATCTAGCCGACTATGTTGACAGATCCGGAAGAACTGCAATATTTAGCGTAATGGCAAGTATGTGCATAGCATTGGTTTTGTTTACGAATATAATTCTTGTGGCTAAGAATCACCTTTTGCTAGGGGCTTTCTATGTGGCAGCTTTCATGCTTCAATCAGTTATGCAGCCTTTCTGTAATGGTCTTAACCGAGTTCTCGAGGATGGCGGAAATAAGATCTATTTCGGATTTTGCAGGAGCATAGGCTCTTTGGTGTACAGCATAGTAGTTGTAGTGCTCGGATATATGGTGGATTCATACACTGTCGATATTATTCCTAAGGCCGGAATTTTAACAGCTCTGGTTCTTTTGGCAGTCGTTTGGTTCTCGTATAGGGCACACAATCAGAATACATCGGATGTAGTGGAAAATCTCGTGGGGCACGAGATACCGGCGGAGAAGATAAACCTTAGAGAATTTCTAAAAGGTCACAGGATGTTTTTCATGGTCAATATAGGAGTTCTCGGGCTATATGTCGGTAACGCAACCGTTAATACCTTTATGGCTCAGATTGTCAGATCGGTTGGCGGAAACAACGGAGAGGTCGGGCTGGTACTTTCAGTTTTGGCATTCCTAGAAGTCCCGGCGATGATGACATTTGATAAGTATAACAAGAGAATAGAATGTAGCAAGCTTCTCAAATTCTCAGCTGTCGTGTTCTGCGTATGGCTCGTCGGATGCACGCTTTCGCCTAATGTGACGATGCTTCTTGTGGTGCAGGCTACACAGCTTTGCTCACTAGCGGTATTTCTTCCGGCTATGGTCAAGTATATTGATGAGAATATGAGAAAAGGCGAGGAGATAAAGGGACATATGCTGTTTACGACGATGACTACAACAGCAGGTGTTGTAACCAGTTTAATGGGCGGCTTTATATTGGATATTTTTTCAGCAAAGATTCTTCTTTGCGTGTCATCTGCGCTCACCATTATAGGTGCTATATTCGTTTTCATGTATATCGATAAGGCGACAGAGGAAAACAAGGAAAGGGATTGTTAAGATGTCACAGAACAAGATTTTGATTGTTGATGATGATCAAGATATTAGAGAGGTAGTATCCATTTTGCTCGGAAGTGAAGGGTACAATGTCCTTCAAGCGGGTAACGGCGGTGATGCTGTTGAGATGGTATACGCTGACAAGGAAATCGATCTCGTGATTCTCGACATAATGATGCCGGGTCTTACGGGCGTTGAAACCTGCGAGATGATTCGTCGCAGATCCAATGTGCCTATTATGTTTTTGACGGCAAAATCGCAGGAGAAGGATAAGATAGACGCATATTCGGAGGGTGGTGACGACTACCTTGTTAAGCCTTTTTCCCAGGCGGAACTTTTGATGAAAGTAAAATCCCTTCTGCGAAGATACACGGAGTACCAAAGGGTCGTCTCTCAAGCTTCAGGTGTCACGGCACTGAACGAGAGCATTAGACTTGATTCCAAGAAACGCTGCGTAATCAAAGAAGGAAAACGCATTCCTTTGACCGAGAAGGAATATGCAATCATGAGATATTTCGTTGAGCATCGCGGTGAAATTGTCGGCAATAAGGATCTCTATGAAGGGGTTTGGAACGGTGAATATCGTCCATCCGACGGAAACACGGTTATGGTTCACGTGCTTAATCTGCGCAAGAAACTCGAGGACGATGCAAATCACCCTAAGCTGATAAAGACTATATGGGGGAAGGGGTATAAGGTTGAGTAAGAAAAAGTTTATTTCGCTTAACCTTAGGCTTACCATCGTCGTACTCGCGACTATCACACTTGCCATCTCGCTTTACGGAATCTCCGATTGGCTGGAGAACATCCTGATTGAGAAGTTCTATAAGAGCGATACCGCAATCGAAAAGAATGTCGGTAAGGCATACAGTGGGCTTGAGGAATATATAGCGAACAATAATGTCAAAGGAACCGATACGGAAAAACTCCAGAAATGGGTAAAGCAAAACGATTACACCTATCTTACGGTTTCTGACGACGCGAACACGGTATTCGACGGAGGTTGGTCTTATTCGCTATCGACATACAAGAAAACAAAGGACTATAAGAAGGTGACGATTGACAATCAAAATAAGCAGCAATCGATCGCCGTGGACGAAAATTTTAAGACGAATTTCAAAAATAGAATTATCAAGTTTGCTGACAAGAAATACTACGTATTCATAGATGTTTATAAGGAAGAGCATTTTTCAAAGATTATGTTCTTGGTCAAAATAATAATTTGTGGTCTTGCAGTTTTTGGAAGCCTTTTGATATATAACAGCAGGGTTCTTAAGAGGATGATCAGGCTATCAAAGGAAGTTCAAGAGGTTATCGACGGAAACCTCGATGCTGAGATTAATCCAATGTCAAATGATGAGATTGGACGGCTTGCGGTAAATGTCGACAACATGCGTAACTCAATTGTCGAAAGGCTCCAGAGCGAGAAGGCGGCTTGGGATGCAAACACCCAACTGATAACTGCTATGTCGCATGATATCAGGACTCCGCTCACATCGTTAATAGGCTATTTGGACATTATTGAGAGTCATAAGTACAATTCCGATGAGGAGATGCTTAAGTATATCGTTTCGAGCAGAGAGAAGGCTTTCCAGCTTAAGGATTTGTCCGATAAGCTATTTCAATATTTCTTGGTATTCGGAAGCCACAAAGATAAGGAACTCGAAATCTACAACGCCGGAATCCTCTTGCAGCAGCTTATTTCTGAGCATGCAGCTGAGCTGATAAACTATGGATATAAGATTGACTTTGAGTATTCGGTTCCTGAGATTGACATAAAAGCTGATGTTTCGGGCTTGAAGAGGCTTTTTGATAATGTGTCATCGAACATAATAAAGTATGCTGACAAGGCGTACCACGTGCGCATAAGCGCTGTACAGGAACATTCGGAAATCATAATTAGAATTATAAACAGATCGCGTCCGGATTCCCGCGATGTCGAGAGCAACAAGATTGGTCTCAAGACATGTGAGAGAATTTGCCGCAACATGGGCGGAATGTTTTCCTATAAGGATGAGGGTACGCTGTTTACAGTAAAAATAAATCTTCCGGTATTCGAGGGAACGCCGGAAGGTGAAATTAAAGTTGATGAAGCTGAAATAAAGAATTCAGACGAGACCGATAATGCGGAAAATCATCTATAGGGAGCTGCTATTTTTGCTTTTGCTGGCTTCTTCGATAGCATGAACGAGCTGGTCGGCACAAGAGGTGTCCTTGGAACCGCAGGTAATTCCCTGAAGCTTTTCTCTTACCTCTTCGAGGGTCATTCCCTTAACAAGGCTTGAGATTGCTTTGAGGTTTCCATTGCAACCACCGGTGAATTTGACTTCTTTGATTTTGTCGCCGTCCATCTCAACGTCGATAAATGAAGCACATGTTCCGTGAGTTTTGAATTTATATGACATTTTATACCTCCAATATTACATTGCTTATGGCATTATAGCATAGTTTTGTAATTTTGACTAAGAGCAATATTTGATTGGCGGTGTGAAGTGTCAATACAGCATTACAGACACGATAGCGTGTACCTAATAAATTAAGAATGGGGTGATATGATGAATAAAAAAGATATTCCACGCCTAAATGGAACTTTACGATCACACAGCTTGCAGATTCCGGAGAATATATGGAAAGCAAAGGGCATAGTTGTGCTTGGACGAAGAATAAAGTCGGTTATATTTACTACGGATTTGGCTATAATCAGAAATTGTAACGCAGATGCGGTGCTGGCAGTATATCCTTTTACACCACAGCAGATAATTTCTCAGACCATAGTAAACGCATCGTCTATTCCTGTATTTGCAGGTGTTGGCGGAGGAACAACTACGGGACTTCGCTCGGTTTTAATTGCAAGAGATGCTGAAGCACACGGCGCCTTCGGGGTTGTCGTGAATGCTCCGACAAAAAATGACACTATCATGATGATAAAGAAGACCATTGATATTCCGATTATCGTAACCGTGCTGAACAGCGATACGGATATTCAAGCTAGGTTGGATGCCGGAGCTTCAATTTTGAACGTTTCTGCGGCTGCGAAAACACCTCAGGTTGTGCGTGCAATTCGTAAGGACTTTCCAAGGATTCCTATCATTGCAACCGGCGGTCCGACAGATGAATCGATAGCGGAGACAATTGAAGCGGGGGCAAATACAATAAGCTACACACCGCCTTCGACAGCGGATATATTTGCCAGCATGATGGAAAACTACAGACAGCTTCCAAATGAGGCATCGAAGGAAGGCAGTAACCTCGAGGAAATCGAGAAGGAACTCAAATCTTCAATGGATATAATATAGTTTGTTTAGAAAAGGGAAAGTATGCAGGGTTTAACAAAGCAAGAAGTAAAAGACAGAGAACAAGCCGGGAAGGTGAATGTAAAGGTAAGCTCGTCGACAAGGACGGTTAAGCAGATAGTGAAGGATAACGTTTTTACCTACTTCAACCTTATATTTACTGTGCTCGCACTTCTGCTTGTGATTGCGGGTTCTCTCAAAGATCTGACTTTCATGCTCATCGTATTGGCTAATACAGCGATAGGGATACTGCAGGAGATAAGATCAAAGCGTACCTTAGATAGCCTAAAGATACTCAAGATGCCGAAGGTTCAGGTTTTGAGAGAGGGTAAGAGAACCGAGGTTCCAACTGAGAAGCTCGTCATCGATGATGTGGTAATCTTGAGTTCAGGAAACCAGATTCCTGCGGATGCAGAAGTTGTGGAAGGTTCGATTCAGGTAAACGAATCGCTTTTGACAGGTGAAGCTGACGAGATTGGAAAATCCCAAGGGGATGTGCTACTTTCAGGAAGCTATGTGGTTTCCGGAGAGTGCATGGCAGTTCTCACAGCAGTTGGAGCCAGCTCATATATATCAAAGCTTACAATAGAAGCAACCAAGGACAAGCAGGAAGAATCCGAGATGATCAAGTCGCTCGACAAGCTCGTAAAGGTCATTGGTGTCCTGATTATTCCTATGGGACTTACGCTTGTATTTCAGGAGTGGTATATACTCGGTGGAACATTCAGAAGTAGTGTAACTTCAATGGTTGCAGCTATCCTCGGAATGATTCCTGAAGGTCTATATATGACAGCAAGTATAGCCATGGTAGTTTCGGCTTTGAAACTTGCAAAGAAGGATGTCCTCGTCCAGAATATGAAGTGCATAGAAGCTCTTGCGCGCGTAGATGTACTCTGCGTCGATAAGACGGGTACGATAACGGGGCCGGACATGAGGGTTGAGGGCTTTGTAAAGATGGACAAGGGTATTAGCGATGAGGAACTTGAGACACTTATCGGTGATGTCGTGAGATACCAGAGTAAGGACAACTCGACTATGGCAGCACTTCAAGATTACTTTACGAAACTGAGTGGAAGAGAGGCAACATCTGTTTGCGGATTTTCATCAAAATATAAGTACAGTGCAACCTGCTTTGTTGAAGGAAATTTCGTAATCGGAGCGCCTGAGTTCGTACTGAGAAATGATTTTACAAGATACGAAAAATACATAAGTAACATGAGTAATCAGGGCTACAGAGTCCTTGCTATTGCAAAGACCGGTGAGGTTCCAAACGGGGGCAGATTAGAGGCACCTGTGAGACTTCTCGGACTTGTCTTTCTGGACAACCCTGTCAGGGAGTCTGCAAAAGAGACATTTGAGTATTTTGCAGCAAACGGCGTTGAGATTAAAGTTATCTCGGGAGACAATCCTGAGACAGTATCTCATGTTGCGATGGAAGCCGGAATCATAGGCGGAGACCACTATGTTGATGCCGGAGATTTGACCGATGAGCAGTCGATATACGAGGCTGCCCAGAGGTTTACGGTATTTGGTAGAGTTACGCCTGAACAGAAGCTTGCATTTGTCAAGGCTCTCAAGAAGCAGGGCAAGACAGTAGGTATGACAGGTGATGGTGTGAATGATGTCCTCGCTCTAAGAGATGCAGATTGTTCGGTAGCGATGGCTTCGGGAAGCGAGGCGGCATCCAATGCTTCTATGCTCGTTTTGATGGATTCGGATTTCTCCAAGATGCCTTCTGTGGTTTCCGAGGGAAGAAGAGTAGTAAACAATATCCAGAAGGCGGCATCCTTGTATTTGACTAAAAATATATTTTCGCTGCTTCTTGCAGTGTTTTCGGTAATTAATGTACTGAAGTATCCGCTAAAGCCTTCGCAGATTACTTTGATAAGCATGTTTACAATTGGCGTTCCGTCGTTCGTACTTTCACTTGAGCCAAACTTCGATAGAATCAAAGGAAGGTTCCTGTCGAATGTGTTTAAGATGGCCTTGCCGGCGGGCATTACGATGTTCATAAGTGTAAGTTCTCTAGTTGTATTCGGTCAGGTGTTCCACATAACCTCAGAGTGTATTTCAACCTCGAGCACAATGCTTGTCGCTCTGGTAGGCTTCCTATATTTAGGCAAGGTAGCGCAACCAATAAACAGGCTTCACCTTGGAATGATGACGATTTTGATAGCAGGCATGGCTTACAGTGTTATATTTATGCCTAAGCTCTTCGGTATTAACAGCATTACGACCGAGGCGGCTATGCTGCTCGTAGTATTTTTGATTGCTACAGAAGGTCTATTCAGATACATACACAAAGGCGTGGGGATCGGCAAGTGGATTTCGGAGAAGCGTAAGGCTCGCAAGTTAGAAAGACGCAGGGGAAGAAGACGCAAGAATGGGGCATAGAGAAATGAGAAATTATTGTGTTATACGATTTTTACATTGATATTTTATGGGAGATGAGATAATATTAAATATGTGGGTTTAACTATGCGTTAGACTGTATATAAAAACATAATATTGTGCCTAAGTGGGGAGAAAAAGAATGAGTGTATTTTATGGCAAGAGAGGAAAGACCCGAAGACTAATAATGCAGAATTCTAAAGCATTATTAGAAACTCATGGAATTGAGCATGTCACAATGCAGGACATTGCAGATGCTGCGAATGTTTCCAGGACAACGGTTTTCAACTACTTTGGGAGTGTTAAAGGTGTGCTAGACGCACTTTGTGAGGATGAGGTTAACGCAGTAAGGGAATACTGCGAGAGGAAAGAGAAAAAGGAAGACAATCGTCCGGATGTGAGACATGTCTTCGAACAGCTGATTAAAGATGCAGCTGATTTCCCGGCGCTGATAATCAGGGTAATTTCAGCATCAATAGTCGAACCGGGCGGCTGCAATCCAATTTTAGAAATAGAGCAGATGATACTGGATAGAATCGACGGAGATGAGACCAAACTGACATTTTTAACCGGTGGTTTTTACGCGGTTCTAAATCATACATATCTGCACGATGGTAAGATTGACGCAAATAAGATGATGGACAAGATGGATAACATTATTCGTCAGGTAGAGTGTATGGGTTAATTTTGAGGGAAAGGATTAGTGGATGAAATCGGAAGAGCTTTCAAAATATATCAAAAAGATAAGAGAGCTTGAATACCATTTACAAGATGGCGACAGATTGCTCGTTAAATTGGACGGGAAATGCTACATATCAAAAGTGGAGACCGAACTCGACAAACTGGGATACGAGGACTTCTCGGAAGTTCCGGGCGAGTATAAAATGGAAGCCGAAATACTAATGAGCCTCAAGAACTATGAGGCTCTTATGCTTAGCGCACCTAAATACTGTAAGGAGTGTATCAAAGTCGGCATGCCCGTAACAGCAGTGCTCGACGACTTCGCACAGATCGTTGGACATAAGGCTCCGATACTAAAGAAAGAGGCACATAATATTGCCGGCTATCTTAGGAGAGACTCGGCGGTGCTTATAGATGGGCAGGGAGAACTATCCCACGGTTATGCTATAACCGTGGGTAGAAATCCATACGAGGCTGTCGTTGCTATGACGGTACTTGAGAAATCAGCAGAGATTATCCTCAAAGCTTATGCAATAGGCGGAGCAAAGGAGCTGGGCTACTTTGTCGTGAATACAAATAGAAGGAAGTATTTGAACAAGTACTCTAGAGCAGAGAGGAGGATTGCAGATGAGAAAAAATGATGAATGGCAATCCAGACGATCCATAGCTGAATACGGATGTAAGCTTCTTGAACTCGGCCTAGTTCAGGGTACTTGGGGAAATATATCCGTGAGACTTTCTGCAAACTATATGCTTGCTACTCCATCAGGGCTTGATTATAAAATGATAGATGCCGGGGACATGGTAAAGGTCGCAATTAGAACGCTGACATATGGAGACGGAAACGTTCCGACAACCGAGAAAGGTTTGCATGCGGGAATATATGAGAGCAGAAGTGATATCGGAGCTATAATACATACTCATTCCAAATATTGCTCTATCTTTGCAGCGGCAAGAAAGCCACTTCAGGTTCTAGATGAGGAACTGGCAAAGATTACAGGCGAGCTGATTTACATAAGCGACTATGCCTTTGCCGGAAGCCGAAAGCTGACGAGAAACGTCGTAAAGGCGCTTGGCGACCGTTCCGGATGTATAATATCAAACCACGGCATGATCGCCTGTGGTAAGGACCTTAAGGAGGCACTTGATATCTGCCTCGCAATGGAAAAGGCTGCGGAGCAGTACATAGAGGCGAGAATTAGTAAGTAAATACGAGTGTGAATTTGACCACCAACTGTGATGATTTTCGGATTTGTTACAGTAGGTGGTTTTAATTTACGCAAAAATCAGTAAACGGTGTATTTAGCATTGTGCTTTATAAAATAAAGACTATAATTATAAATGTGAAGATTACATTAATAGTTAAAAGGTATCCTAAATGAAAAAAACAAGATTAATGTTCCCAAGAAACATGAAATACACTTACTATGTTTGCATAGTATTCTTTGCGCTGAGTCAATTTGTCCTATCATTGGCAAATTGCATATCCGTATATGTATTAGGAAAAATATTTGATTCTATTTCTACGAAAAATACCCTCATACATTTAATGGTAGTTTTAATTTCTATGTATGTTTTAGAAGGACTATTTGTAGTAATAAGGGATATTTTTAGAGAAATAATTAAGACTGATATGCAAAGTTCACTAAGAAATCGTTTGATGGCTGGATACTTTAGTACAGAAACTGATAATGACATAGATAAACATGGTGAAATCTTTGAAATGATTGTGACGCAAAGTAATGAATTCTGTTTTGATTCATGGCAAATGATTTGCAAAGGGATTGAAATAACAACCTCAATTGGAGTAACAACTTACATAATACTGCACATGAATGTCTCGCTATCTGTTGTACTGCTTATAATCATTCCAATACTTTCTTTTATAACGATTAAAGCGATGTCTGTTGCATCTAAAACGCATGTAATCAGACAGAATGCAGACCGTACTTATATGGGCATTTTTTCAGAACTTGCATATTTAGCTAAGGAGATTAGAATCTTTAATATATATAATGTTTTAGGTAATAAGTTTCATGAAGCGAAAGAGCAGAAATTCGAAGCAGATTTAAAACATAAGAAAGCAATCTTATTTTGTAGATCAATAGAAAAAATTTCATATATAACAGCATATGTTTTTGTACTATGTTTTGGTCTATTTTTAAGATCAAAAGGAACGTTATCTATAGGGGAAATCATTGCATTTATGGGATATGTTAGTATATTATTAGAGCAGTTCTCACAAATCAATTATATATATGATATGAGTATTAATAATAATTATCTGTATAAAGCATTTGAGCCATTTTTAGAAAATCATACCGAGGATAAGAATTTTGATACACTGCTTTACAAAAAAATAGATTCATTAAAAGCAGATAATATTGGTTTTTCATATTATGAAGGTGAAGTGATTATTTCGAATTTAAACTTCGAAATCAACCGTGGGGATCTTGTTTTTATACAAGGGGCATCAGGTTCGGGAAAAACAACATTGCTAAAGCTACTAATAAAAATATTCAATGTAAAAAAGGGGAAGCTTACGCTGAACGGAATGGATTATACGGAGATTTCTGGAGAAGAGATACGCAACTGTATAGCGTATTTGAGTCAAAAACCATTTATATTTGATGGTACCATATTTGAGAATATAAAATGGGCAAATGAAACAATAAGCGAAGAAGATGCAGTTAGTGCATTAGAGACTGTTGGATTATCTGAACTTAGTCTAAATGAATTAATTGGAGAAACCGGACGACAATTGTCTGGCGGTGAAAAGCAACGTATTGCCTTAGCTAGGTGCATTGTAAAAGAATCCCCTATTCTCATTTTTGATGAACCTTTTTCTCAGATAGATGCAGCAAGTGAGAAAATAATAAGTGAATATATACTGAAACAAAAAAATAAAATTCGTATTATAGTTTCTCATAAGCCAGAAATACAAAACCTTGCGGACATTGTTATTTCTTTCAATGATGGTGAAATAAATGTACAAAACAATAAGACTACTAATATCAAAGCATAAACTAGGATTATGGTACACATTTGGGATTATTATAGTAGCAGCATTGCTAGCACCTTTTGCTGTATCGCTGTTGAGCTCAATTTTAGAAGACACCAGTAATTTCGGGTCAGATACTTTTGTGAAATCAATCTTATTTTTTATACTCATTTTTCTTCTTTTCAATATATCTGAGGAATATGTTGACTATCAAAAGAGAAAGATGATACAGATTTTGCAGATTGATCTTAGGCTAAATATGGTAGATAAATTAGTTCGCGGAGAGTATAGTAGAATAAAAACTATACATAGTGGGGATTGGTTATATTATCAAACCTTAGCCGATGAAGCCGTGTTTTTATATTTTTATCCAATTTTCAATGCTATTAGTCTTATTGTAACCATCTTGTCTGCCAGCTATTGCATTCTAAAATTAGATGAATTTTTGTTTTTTTACATATGTATTTCAATAGTTGTGTGGGTATTGCTTGAAAAATGTATATTAAGATATAGCAAAAAAAACTTCAAAGAAGTGCTAGAATCTAGAAAACAAATTAGTAGGTATATTTCACAAGGATTAGACGCGAAGGATGATATAGTTTCTTGGAATAAAGAGAAATCCACTGAGATTAAAATAAGAAGATATCATCAAATTTTGAAATACAAGCTTGTAAGGAAATCCATATTTGCAAACATAAGGGAACAGGGAGATAGGATTGTATTTATAGGCATAATAGCGCTTACAATTATAATTGGAAAAAATAAAGGATATGAGGAGACAAGAATAATTGCTCTATACCTATACATAAATCTTTTATATGGATCTGTAATAAAAATCAACACAGTTTTGCAAGATTGCTTAGAAGTAAATGTAAAGTTTGAGGAATTAAAGAGGGTTACTGATATCAATATAGAATCTGTTTATAACATTCCCAAGACTTCAGATGAACTTGTTCTAGATAATATAGGAGTGAAAATTGAAGATAAACAAATTTTAGAGGGCATTAACTTAAAAATAAAAAAAGGTGAATGTGTCGCAGTTTGTGGTGATAGCGGGAGTGGAAAGTCAACTCTATTAGACTCTATTGCAGGTTTTATTAAAATAGAAGGAAATATTATTTGGAATAGAAAGAATGTCGTTATAGATGGAAAGTCAAGATTGACACCAATTGTATCTTTGTTACCACAGGATAACAAGCTTTTTGAAGGAACAGTATTAGAAAATATTTGTTTTTCAAGTCGTCAATATGAAGAGGGGAAGCTTCAAAATGCCATTGACTTATCAGGGCTCAATAAGGAATTTCCTACAATTGATGTGATAAAGAATTTTAAAATTTTAGAGAGAGGTATAAACTTATCTGGAGGTCAGATTCAAAGACTTTGTTTAGCACGTGCGATATATGATGATTGCCCAATTATATTATTAGATGAACCCACATATGCATTGGATAGAGACACTGCTGGTGATATTATTTCTGGAATCAATCGCATTAAGAAAGAAAAATTCATTCTAATATCAACCCATGATGTTGATATAAAGCAGATTTGTGATAAGGAATTATATATAGATAGGATTTGTGAGTAAGAAATACATAGAGCAAAAAAGAGGGGGAAAGTATGATACTTATCCCACCTCTTTTTGGGTATTTTTTAACACCTATATAAATCGTCTATTAACGATTCAATCCAAAACCTTACAACTCCTCAATTAGTTCAAGATTATGCTCGAGATTCATTTCATTACACATCTCGATGAACTTCTCCAGTGGAACATTTTGAATTTGCTTGTTGCTTCCGCGAACATTTACAGAAACAGTGTTTTCACCGGCTTCCTTATCACCGAGGACGATGATATATGGAGTCTTGTAATTCTTGTAAGCCTTAATCTTCTCCTTCATGTTGCGGTTCTCGTAGTCAACCTCAAATCTGATGCGGTTTCTACGTAGAAGCTTAGCAACTTTCTCAGCATACTCGTTGTGCTCAGGACGGATAGGAACTATGCCTACCTGAACAGGTGAGAGCCAGAATGGAAATGCACCCTTGAAGTTCTCGATTAGAATGCCGATGAAACGCTCAAATGAACCGAAAATCGCACGGTGAACCATAACCGGACGCTGCTGGCTTCCGTCAGCTGCAGTGTACTTCAAATCAAAGTTCAAAGGTAGCTGGAAGTCAAGCTGTATTGTACCCATCTGCCATTCACGACCTAGAGCGTCTGTCATCTGAAGGTCAATCTTCGGACCGTAGAAAGCTCCGTCGCCTTCATTGATCTCATAGTTACCCTCTCCATACTGATTGTCCAAAATTGCCTTTAGACCTGCCTCAGCCTTGTTCCATGACTCGATATCTCCCATGTAGTCATCAGGTCTTGTTGAAAGCTCTGCACGATACTTTAGTCCAAGTGTTCCATAGATTTCATCAGCAATCTTCATGATATCAGCGATTTCATCAGCCACCTGATTCTCGGCTAGGATTGTGTGTGCATCGTCCTGACGGAACATCTGAACACGGAAGAGACCGTTAAGTTCACCTGACTTCTCCTTACGATGGATGGTATCTGTTTGGCTGATTCTAATTGGAAGGTCCTTGTAGCTGTGAAGATTTCTCTTATATGCCAGTATTGCATTAGGGCAGTTCATTGGCTTGAGCGCATAAATTTTGTCACCTTCGTTTGCCGGAGGAACGACAAACATGTTCTCCTTGTAGTGACCCCAGTGTCCGCTTATCTCCCAAAGCTCGCTGCTGCTGAGTACAGGACCTGAAATCTCCTGATATCCATGCTCATCATGGATGTCTGACCAGAATGACTTAAGTGCATTGAAGAGTTTCCATCCTCTTGGTAGCCAGTAAGGCATACCGGGAGCACTTGGTTGGAACATAAATAAATCAAGTGCCGGCCCAATCTTCTTGTGGTCGCGCTCCATAGCTTCCTTAACTAATCTTAGATGTTCCTTGAGATCCTGCTTGTTTAGGAATGCGTAAACGTAGATGCGCTGTAATTGATCGCGCTTTTCGTCGCCTCTCCAATATGAGCCGGAGGCTGACTTAATCTTGAAAGCGCAGTTCATCAATTCCTGAGAATTACTGATGTGCGGACCACGACATAGGTCAACGAAGTCATCACCTGTGTAGTAAACTGTGAGCCTCTCATCCTCCGGAAGCTCATTGATTAGTTCAACCTTGAATCTCTGATCCTTGAATACATCCAGAGCTTCGCTCTTGGAGAGCTCCTTACATACCCAATTTTCTCTGCGCTTGATAATCTCACGCATCTTCTCCTCTATTGCAGGGAAGTCGTCGTTTGTCACATTCTTAGGTAAAACGAAATCGTAGTAAAATCCGTCGGCAATCTCCGGGCCGATGGCTATCTGTACATTCTCCTTGCCGTAAATTTCCATAACAGCCTTAGCTAGGATATGTGCAAGGGAATGGCGATATACTTTTGCAAATTCTTCTTTATTCATAAAACTATCCCTCATATAAAATTTAGCATTAATTAGTATTAAAAAGGTATTTTAATTGTACCCCTTATATTAACATATTATCCATTTATTGTAAAATAAAACCAATAATTTAAGACAATTTTATTAGATTTACTAATCTTTTTGCTTATTATTGGCTAAATCTCTTAGAATTTCCTCGTGCGCGCGCTTTGTTATCGGGTAAAGGTATACAGAAACTGTCGCAACTGCTAGAAAGATGACAGGAATTATGGTTGTACAGGTCTCGATTCGAGCTAAAGTCTCTGAATTTTGTACGGTGGCATTCCCATCAAAACCGGAAAGTTTAAGCAGTGTACCAAATATCAGCGAGCCCGCGCCGACAGCCACTGCTTCAATGAGTCCCTGAAAGGATACTATGGTTCCCTGTCTGGACTTACCGCTGTGAAGCCGGTCGTAATCGCACACGTCGTAGTAGATTGCAGGCATCAGTTGCCAGTAGATACATGTGCAGAGCATCAAAGCGAGAAGGTATAGCGCAATGGTAAACTTGTTCTCTATACCGATAAAGTGAAGCAGCACCATCAAAGCGATACCGATAAAGTAAAAGGCGATTATAGCCAGGCGCTTGTCTGTTTTGATTGCTATTCTTCCAACAAGAGGAATAATAGCCACCGCAAGAAGTGGTCTGATCAAAAGAAGAAGTGCAATAAACTTAGGGGAAAATCTCAGATTGTACGTCATAAAGTAGAGCATATCTGACATCAAAATCGCATAGCAAATAAGCGATGCGAGGCTTGCGATGGTCAGGTATATCATTGGTCTAAGCTTTGCAACCGACAGGTATTCGGCAAATATACCCGGAATTCCCTTGCCCTTATCCTTTATCGGAGCGTCTTCCTTAGAACATGGAAGGTCCTTACTCTTTGATAGATGAACCGTGATAAATATCACGGTCATGATAATCAGCCCGAGCATTCCCGCAGTTAGCGACCATGCGTGATCGGTTTCAACTCCCTTTGATTTTAGGAAATCTATTAAAAGCGTCGGTGAGAACATACAAATCAGAATGCCCATCATATTAAAGAAAGAAGCGTAGAGCCTGAGCACGATTCTGTCGTCATAGTTTGTAGTGTATTCGGCACCGAGCGCCAGATACGGAACGAAGAAGCCCGTGTAAGATGTCCAAAACAGCATGAGAATTAGACCGTAGTAGATTGCTTTCAGGTTTTCCGGAAGTGGAACAACGGTGTAAAGCAAGAAGAGTGAAACCCCAAGCGGAATTGAAAACGCAAGCATTACGGGTCTGCGCTTTCCAAAGCGCGTTCTCACCTTGTCAGAAAAGTACCCCATGAAGGGATTGAAGATGGCATTCCAAATAGCACCGACAGCGCTGATTATACCGGCCTTTGCCGGGTCAAGCTTTGCCACTGTGGTAAGAAAGAACATCAAAAAAGTACCTATAAATGTATAGGCAATCGCATCTCCGGTCGAAGCAATGCTGTAGCCGAGTTTATCTGATCTTTTCATGTTTGCAAGCTAATTGCTTTCCGACTCTAAATCGGAACTTACCGTATTGCTCTTGCGAACAGGTGCGAGGGCAATTATTGAAAGTCCAATTAGCGTTGTTAGGGTTAGAGCTGTAGCAATGTTTAGGAATACATTTCTTTGACGCTGTTTCTCTCTTGCCAGGATTTCCTCGGCTTTCTTCAGTTTCATTCTATTTTTTTTACGCATTTCTTCTCCTTTAAGTCCAAAAGCTTTTTATCTGTAATTTCATGTTTTTATTATCATATGATTGTATCATTAAAAACCGGTAGATGGAATAGTTTCAATAATGATAATGCAAGATATTAATTAATTTGTAGTTATCCTGTGTATGCGGTTTTGTTTTGAGTTCGCCGGATGATATAATATAATGGTTGTTGAAAGAATATAAATAAATTAGGAGATGAATATATGAACGGTTTTGAGGGTTTGATGATAGCAGAAGGTGCAGTTGTAAGCGGCGATGTCATATGTGGAAAGGACTGTTCCATATGGTACAACGCAACGGCACGTGGAGATTCGGCTGAACTCAAAATGGGCTCGAGGGTGAACATCCAAGAATCCGCAGTTTTGCATGTCGATGCCGGATATCCTATGAATATAGGTGATGATGTGACGATTGGACACGGGGCGATAGTTCACGGTGCAGTCATTGAGGATAACTGCATGATAGGCATGGGTTCGATTTTGATGAACGGTTGCCATATCGGGAAGAACTCCCTCGTAGCGGCAGGAAGCCTGATTCCGCAGAACAAGAAATTCCCGGAGGGCGTGCTGATAGTCGGAAGTCCGGCAAAGGTAGTCAGAGAGCTGACTACGGAGGAAATAACCGGCAATCAAAAGGCAGCGGAACACTACGTAGCTTCCGCTAAGGCTCACTTCGGAAAGCCGGCTGAGAAGACTGCGGTAACAAAGATTGGCGGGCAGGATACTGCAGGCGGATTAAAAATGAACCTTAAGCAGCTGCTAGAAGGCTGTAGGACGTATAGAAGGTTTAAGCAGTTTGAAATTCCAAAGGAAGAACTTGAGGAAATCGTTTCCATGGCGGCGAAGAGAAGCTGCGGAAGAAATGCTCAAGAGCTTCGCTTTGTTGTTGTGACAAATAAGGAGAAGATAAGAACTCTCTGCGACCATGTTAAGTGGGCAGCATCGCTGCCAAGCGAGCTTGGGACTCCAAAGGAAGACGAGATGCCGGCTGCTTTCGTGGTGATTTACTACGCCGGAAGTGCTTCGATGATAAAGGATATAGATACGGGAATCGCAGCGGATACCATTGCAATAGCCGGCTATGAAAAGGGATATGGAAGCTGCATACTCGCATCTATAAATGCTAAGGCCTATGCAGAGGAATTAGGGCTTGGCAAGGATATTACCATGCGACTTGCGATAGCGCTTGGAAAGCCGGTTCATACCAGCACCATAGTTGAGGGAAAGGCCGGTGAACTTAGCTACTATATAGATGAAGAAAGAAACTACTACGTGCCAAAGCTTCCTCTAAACGAAGTTCTTAGCTTTGATGAGTAAATCAGGAGGATTTTGCAGGAGGATTTTGATGAAATACAAATTAGCTATCTTTGATATGGATGGAACTATTCTTTCGACACTGGACGACCTTGCAAGTGGCGTGGATTTTGCGTTAAATGAGAATGGACTTCCGCCAAGGAGCAAGCAGGAGACGAGGGCGGCACTCGGCCGAGGCGTTAGATTTTTGATAGAGCAAAGCGTTCCGAAGGGGCTAAGTGAAGCTGGAATATCAAAGGTTGAAGAGGATTTTCTAAAATATTATAAGGTTCACAGCATGGATAACACCAGGCCTTACGATGGGATAGTTGAGCTTATCAAAGAGCTTAAAGCATGCGGTATCAAGACCGCCGTTGTTTCCAACAAGATTGACAGTGCGGTCAAGGAACTGTGCGACAATTTCTTTGAGGGAGCCTTTGATGTAGCCCGGGGCGAGAGGCCCGGCATACCGAGAAAACCGGACCCAAAGCCCATAAATGCAATAATTGATAAATTTGGTTTTAGCAAAGATGAGGTGGTTTATATCGGTGATTCGGAGGTGGATTTGCTCACAGCAAACAATGCGGAAATAGATCACATAATAGTCACATGGGGATTCCGTGACAGGGAGTTTTTGGAGCAAAACGGGGCGAAAACTCTGGTAGAAAACATGGAGGAACTCAAGTCGAATATTTGCAAGTAAATGCTTGTAGAACTTGAAATCTGAAGATAGGGTTTAACGCTTTAAAGAAATAAAATAGTCAAGTCTTAATTTCTAATGGAAGGGACTGCTTCTATTACCGAATTTCATAACGAAATATTCAAAAAAAGGTAGATATGTGATGAAATTGTGTTATAATACAGGAAAGTTATGACTGCATTTGTTATGTAGTCCAAATACCACCTAATAAATTTAAACGCTAGTAAGACGAAATGTTTGTAGGAGGCAAAGGAATGAAGAAAAAGATTTTTGTGACGCTAGTCAGCGTACTTCTAGTAGCTGGCGTGCTGACCGCTTGTGGAGGCGGAAGCAACGATTCAGGAAAAACTGAATTCAGATCACTGTATTCATCTGACGTAACAACGCTGAATTACCTCAACACAACACTTACCGGGGATATGGGCATCCCGGCTAACACACAGGAATGGTTGATCCAGTACGATTCTACAGGACATATCAAGCCGGCGCTTGCAGAGAAGTGGGAGACATCAAAGGATGGGAAGACCTGGACGTTCAAACTTCGCAAGGGAGTTAAGTGGTACAATTCCGAACACGAGGAAATGGGTGAGGTTAAGGCTCAGGACTTCGTAAATGCAGCAGAATACGCATTAAAGTGCGATGCAGCAGCAGCTTACATGTTCCCATCAGCAAAGATTAAGAACTCAGACGCTGGTTCTGAGGCTCTTCTGAACGGTACAGTTAAGTGGAAGGATGTAGGAATCAAGGCTAAGGATGACTATACTCTAGTGTTCAAACTGGATGCAGAGTGTCCTTACTTCCTATCATGCCTAACATACGGATGCTTTGCACCTGCTTCGGCAGACATGCTTAAACAGTTCGGTGAATGGAATAAACGTGATAAATGGACAGCTGAGGATTGGAACAAATTCTCCGAGTCTCTAGACGGCGTAACCGCTGAGCAGCTATGGTACTGCGGGGCATACTACCTAAGCGAATACAGTGCAGGTGAGAAGTATGTAATGCAGAAAAACCCGGATTACTTTGAGGCTGATCAGGTATACATTGAAAAAATTACAGATACATATAATGCGGAAGCGGCAACTCTTTCAGGTGAGATGTATCAGAGAGGTGAGCTCGAGCAGGCTACAATCACAAATACGATGGCTAAGAGCTGGTCCCAGAACGATAAGACTAAGGACTTATATCATCCGACAAGAGTGACTCCGGATTACAGCTACTTCTTCTCATTCCAGTTCGATCCTAAGTTCGACGAGAAGTACGAGCCGGAGAATTGGAAAATTGCAGTAAATAACGAGAACTTCCGTAAGTCAATATTCTACGGCATCAACAGAGTCGGTGCCAAGAAGATTTCCAATGAGAACAACGCGGATGCTTTGGTATTGAACACAATTACCCCGGAAAATTTCGTTTCAGCTGACGGAAAAGACTACACACAGCAGAAGGTATTTAAGGATTTAGCTGTGAATAAGGATGGCGCTGATGCATATTTTAACGAAGATAAGGCTAAGGAATTTGCAGCAAAGGCTAAGAAAGAGCTACAGGCTTCAGGAGCTAAGCTTCCGGTCAAGGTTGTAATGGTTTACAATCCTTCAGTTGCTGATTGGGATTCGGAATGCACGTATATAAAGAAGCAGCTTGAGGGACTACTGGGAAGCGACTATATCGACATAGTAGTTGAACAGGGACCTACACAGAGCTTTCTAACAAATGTTAGAAGGAGCAACAAGTTCGGATTCATGAAGTGCAACTATGGATGCGACTATGCAGACCCTCTAACATATGCAGATCCTTTCGGTAAGGATAACTCGTACGGACGCGAATACATGAGTACCGATTCATCAACAAAGAAGATCATGGACGAGTACTTCAAGCAGATTGAGACGGCTAACAAGATTACAGATCCTGATAAGATCGCCGAAAGATATGCGGCATTTGCAAAGGCAGAAGCTATTTTGATAGAGCATGCAATGGTTGTTCCTTACGGACTAGATGCAGGATACACCGCATCTTATCTGGATCCGTTCGAAGGTCAATATGCTCCTTACGGTGTAGCTTCACTCAGATACAAGGGCATGCATATCCTGGAGAAACCTCTAAACACAGAGGAATTCAATAAGAAGCTTAAGGAATGGGAAAAGGCACTTACTGAAGAAAAGTAAATTATTAAAAGAACTTTCATAAAGAATTAGCGTGATTATTGGTGTTAATATAGCCAGAGGGATTTACCGTCCTTCTGGCTATTATTAGATACAGGAATTGACATAATAAACTGACATAAAATTTAAGGATTGGAGGCTTATAAATGGCTTCGTATTTAACAAAAAGAATCCTGCGTTCCTTTATAACTCTATTTATCGTATGTACGATAGTGTTTTGTTTGCTGAGGCTAATGCCTATCGAGGGTTATTTCAATAACTTCGATAAGCTTACAGAATCACAGGTACAAAGACAGCTGGAGATGAAGGGGCTAAAGGATCCGCTACCTGTGCAGCTAGGACGTTTTTATAGCGATTTGGTTCATGGTGATTTAGGTAAATCAACCCGTTATCGTCCCGGTGTAGAAATAACAAAAATCTTGGCAGACAAGATTCCGGTATCCATGTGGCTTGGTGCGATTTCACTTGCAATATCACTCCTTTTAGGCATTCCGCTAGGAAGAGCTATGGCTCACTACAAGGGAAGACTTCCTGACCACCTTGGAACGGTATTTATCGTACTTATTAACGCAGTTCCGGCAGTAGTATACTATTTGTTCATACAAATGTATGGTACGAGCATTTTAGGTATACCTATATTATTTACGCGAGGCAAATGGATTACATATATATTGCCTGTATTCTCCTTGTCTCTAGGAAATATTTCCTATTATGCGATGTGGCTCAGAAGATATATGATAGATGAGAGCAATAAGGATTACGTGAAGCTCGCGGTAGCAAAGGGTATGAAATCTAAGGATATTATGAACAAGCAGATTTTCCGTAATGCCTTTGTTCCGCTTATACAATATATACCTACATCATTCCTCTTGACACTGGTAGGCTCAATCTACATTGAGTCTCTATACTCGATTCCGGGAATGGGTGGACTTCTGGTAAAATGCATTCAGGGTCAGGATAACACCGTTGTTCAGGCACTGGTTTTGATTTATTCAGCGCTGAGTATTGCGGGTCTCATCCTCGGTGATGTGATGATGACTATGATTGACCCAAGAATTTCATTCAGCAAGAAGGGAGGTGCTCGCTAGTGAACAAGTTTTCCATTAAGGACCATATGTCCAAGAAGTTAGAGGACAAAGCTTCCGAGGCTATTGCTAATGAGCTTGATCGTATAGAGAGCGGCGGATTAGGCGATGCACCTGTCAAGACCGAAAAGATAGATAGATCTAAGATGTCAGATGCTGAGAAATTCAGCTTTGCTGCACATGACCTTAGAGATTCGGAGAGACTGGGTTTTAAGGGATACTCCTACTGGCGTTCAACCCTAAATACATTTTTTCATAGAAAGGTAGCTGTTGCATTTTTGATAATAATGTTTGCCCTATTGGCATTTACATTTATTCAGCCATTGCTACCCGGACAGGCAAAGCCAAACGATGTGTTTTTCTATCCCAATGGAAATGCTATGAGTAACCAACAGCCTAGTGCAAAGTTCCTGTTTGGTACGAATAACGCCGGTCAGGATCTGTGGTCACGTATCTGGGCAGGAACCCGAACATCGCTATTCATAGGCTTTGTAGTTGCCCTGGTTGAAGCGGTTGTTGGTATTACAATCGGACTTCTCTGGGGTTATGTCAGAAAGCTCGACTTCTTCTTTACGGAGCTTTGGAATATTTTTGATAATGTACCTCAGACAATAGTGCTGGTTTTACTCGCATACGTAATGGATAGAAGCATATTTACTTTGATATTTGCAATGAGTATCACCGGATGGCTTTCCATGGCACTGTTTATCAGAAATCAAATTTTGATGATTCGAGACCGCGATTACAACTTGGCTTCGAGATGTCTGGGGACTCCTATTTACAGGATTATTCTTAAGAATCTATTGCCGTACATAGTCTCGGTTATCATGCTCAGAATGGCTTTAACTATTCCGGGGGCTATAAGCAACGAGGTATTTGTAACATATATAGGTCTCGGATTGCCGACAGATGTGCCTTCATTGGGTAATCTGGTCAACTCGGGCCGTACCCTTATGATGAGTCCAAATCTGAGGTATCAGCTCATTTTCCCAACGGCAGTTCTGTCGCTGATAACCATTTCATTCTATGTTATAGGTAATGCGTTCTCAGATTCTGCAGACCCAAGAAATCACAGGTAGGAGGTGGATTTGATGGATAATATGGATAAAAACGTAATATTGTCAGTTGATGATCTCCATGTAAAATTCAGCCTTAGAGGTGATACTCTCAATGTAATTAGAGGTATAAGTCTTGACATCCATAGAGGTGAGAGCCTTGCTATCGTAGGAGAGTCGGGTTCGGGTAAATCAGTATTCACAAAGACTTTCCTGGGGATGCTGGATTCAAACGGCAAGATAGATTCAGGGCATATATATTTTAGGGACAGAGACAAGGATGGAAACGAAAAGATTGTTGACCTTTCCACTTATGCAACGGAGAAGGAGTGGCTGACGATTAGAGGAAAGCAAATCGCTATGATTATGCAGGACCCTATGACTTCACTCAACCCACTTAAGACTATAGGACATCAGCTTGAGGAGACCGTTCTTCTTCATAGAGATGTGAGCAAGGAAGAGGCTCACAAGAGGGCTGTAGAACTTCTGACGGATGTTGGGATAAATGAACCTGAGAGACGATGCAAGCAGTATCCACATGAGTTTTCAGGCGGCATGAGACAGCGTGTTGTAATAGCTATAGCGCTTGCTTGTGATCCAAGAGTTTTGATATGTGACGAGCCGACGACAGCGCTTGACGTAACGATTCAGGCTCAGATACTTAAGCTTATTCGTACGCTTCAGCAGAAGCTTGAGCTGACAACGATATACATCACTCATGACCTTGGTGTAGTTGCCAATGTTGCCGATAGAATTGCGGTAATGTATGCAGGGGATATCATTGAAGTCGGAAAGTGCGATGAGATTTTCTATAATGCGAAACACCCATACACATGGGCGCTGCTAAGCTCTCTGCCACAACTGGGGATCAAAGGTGAGGACCTCTATTCAATTACAGGTACGCCTCCTAATTTGATGCAGGAAATCAAGGGAGATGCCTTTGCACCTCGTAATCCTTACGCTTTGAATATTGACTTTGTCGAAAGACCGCCGTTCTTTGATGTAAGCCCAACTCACAAAGTGAGAACATGGCTGATGGACCCACGGGCTCCTAAGTTGGATCCACCTGAAGCCGTACAAAGACTTGCGGAGAGGAGGTTGTAATATGAACGAAAAAGAGAAAAAAGAAAAAAAGGTTCTCGTCGACGTTCGCGACCTCACGGTCAAGTTCGGTTCACGCAGAAATCCGTTTACAGCCGTTGATAAGGCAAGCTTCCAGATATATAAGGGTGAAACCTTTGGCTTGGTTGGAGAGTCCGGTTCAGGTAAGACGACAATCGGACGAGCTATAATTCGTATAAATCCTACGGCCGGCGGAGAAATCATCTACGATGGTGAGCGCATAAGCGGTAAAATATCCAAGGAAAAGGATAAAGAGGTAACACGCAAGATTCAGATGATTTTCCAGGACCCTATGGCTTCGCTTAACGAGCGGGCCAAGGTAGACTACATCATCGCTGAGGGACTTCTAAACCTTCCTAAGAAGCTCAATAAGGAAGAGCGCAACAGAATAATCTCAGAGGCGCTGGACTCTGTAGGGCTTCTTCCCGAGTTTGCAAGCAGGTTTCCGCACGAATTCTCGGGTGGTCAGAGACAGCGTATCGGTATCGCAAGAGCCATGGTTATGAACCCTGAGTTCATCATTGCGGACGAGCCTATCTCGGCACTTGACGTTTCCATAAGAGCGCAGGTTTTGAACCTAATGGCGAAGCTGCAGAGGGAGATGGGGCTCACCTATCTGTTCATTTCACATGACCTTTCAGTTATGAGATTTATATGCGACAGAATCTGTGTAATACACAAGGGAGTTCTCGTTGAGCTTGCAGATACTGAGGAGCTATTCGCATATCCTATGCATCCTTACACTCAGGCGCTGCTATCGGCCATACCGATGCCTGACCCGGAGCATGAGAAGCAGAAGGTGCTGAAGGTTTACGATCCATCACAGCACGATTACTCGGTAGACAAACCGAAGTGGATGGAGATCAGGCCTGATCACTTTGTTTGGGCTAACAAGGCGGAGTTTAACAAATATAAATCTGAGATATAGACACAGAAACCCCAGATAATCGGCATAAAATACCGACTGTCCGGGGTTTTTAGAAGATAAGGGTGTACCGGGATTAGTCATCAACACTTTTTGTCCTATAGCCCTGTATTTCCATTTAGTTTTAGCTGATCTCGGAAACCAGGCGCGCTTTTTTGCTGGTTTTTGATATTGCATGAAGATATGTCCTGGATGAGCCGTTGCTCTTTTTAAAGCTTGTTGCTACATAGATATTAGCGAGGTCAGAGCCTAAAAGGTAACAGCTTCTTTGATATTCTGCCGTATCGATCCCGGGAATTGTAATGATGTCGTCAAATAGAATTTGTCTTTCGGCATCCTTCACGGGTTTTTGTGAAAATAACTCTATCTTGCCGTTCGTTTTTTCACTTAGACAAATTATGGTATCATTTTCACCTTCAATCATGAGGTTAGCTTTGTTCGTCGGAAGCTGTAGTATCTCTGAAAATGAATTGGTTTTCGAATCGTACTTCTTAAGTCCGGTCTTCATTGGATCAAAGGCTGAGGTCATCGTGAAATAGAGTGCTCTCCGAGTTGTGATTATTCGGGTTTCTGATTCCACAGAGACAAAACTTGTAATTTCACCGTTCGCCAAATTCAGCGACTTGAGCTTACCATCTTTGATTCCATAAATCCTTCCGTCGTAAGCGCCGCTGAGAGATTCAAATCCATTGACATTTTCGGATGTTATCTTACTGCCGGTGTAATTGGACAGATTCGGATTTAACGCAAGCTCATCTGAATTTCCGTCATTTGCCTTAGATCTGAAATATAGTAAGCCGTTATGATATGCAAGATCGCTCAGCTTTCTGCGTGATTCCTTATAACATATCTTCGTGTTTGACGTGTTTATGTCCATGGATACCAAAAAGCCCATATCAGCGGAGTTGCAGGTGAAATACAGGATATTTTTATCTATCAAAATTGAATCGACTTCAGTGCCTAATGATGCCCAAACTTCTTCTACCCCGTTTTCGGATATCTTTAGGATGGAATAACTCTTGTCAGGTCTTGTTATAAAGCTCAGCTTGCCGTTTGAAGTGAACTTCTCCTTTCCGGAGCTGATTATGTTAGAAGAGAGGACAGGAGAAGTAAACGGGCTGACAGGTGACAGATTTGGATGACCTTCTCCCGAGGTCCCGGGCGTTAGCGGCTTCTCGGGTTTCAGGGGCTTGTCCGTATTAGGCGTAATTGACGGATTTATCTTCTCGTTCATTCTACGCTCCGATCTTTCCTTCAATTTGTCGATACCCTTATTTTTTACTCCGACTTCAGAATTACCGCTGAGCAGGTCAGGAATTCTTCTTTTGTCTTTTTTCGTCATAATTTTATTTTTGTATGATATAGACTTTTTGTTGAACTCATCATTTGAGGATATTATTTTGTCTGCCGAAATATTCAAATCCACGAATGAACTACTCGTGGCAGTATTGCCTTCTTCGGGATGATGTTCGCCACCTGACGCCAAAGCGAACAATACGCCGCTGCATACCATGGTTGTTACGATTACCGCAGGAAGTGCATGACTCAAAACGGAGTTCAAGGTCTTTGAGGATCCTTTTTTTCCGACTCCGGTCATCACATTGGAAACTTTTGTTGTCCCGGCTGCTCCTATAGAGGATGAAGTGTGAGAGAAAATCTTGGCGGTGGCTTTGATGCAGCCCAAGAGGGTATTTGATTTTGCAAGAGGTAAAGCTATGCTTAAATCGGTAGCCTTGAGCGCGGAGGTGATAAGAGGAAGATTCAGAAGCGCATGCAGCCTATATCCGTTTACTTCCTCGTGAGCTGTTATCGCAAGTCTAAGCTTTTCGCGTCCGTTACTGAGCCTGCTTTTAACTGTACCTTCGCTACATTCCATGAACAAAGCGATATCCCTGATGCTCATTTCATCAAAGTAGAAATATGTAAGGGTTTGTCTCTGAGTCTCCGGAAGCTTGTAAAGAGAGTTGCGAATTATTTGTTCGGTTTCCCGGCGATCCATTTGTGCACCCGGCAGGGTCTCGCTGTCATTTGTCTCCAGCATTTCTACAAACTCAAGTTCATTGCCGTTTGAATCAACAGAAACGGGCATTGGCACGATTTTTTTTCTTCTGCGGTATGTTGAGTTAATATTGTTACGGAGTATGGTATATCCCCACGACAAAAAACTTGAGGAATCGCGCAGACTTTCTATCGAATCCGCCATTTTGATGTATGAATCCTGAATTGCATCCTCAATTATTGAATCATCACTGGTCAGCTTTCGCGCATAGCGATACATATCGTTTATTGTGCGATTATAGAGCTCATCAAATACAGAGACGTTCCCGTTCCTGTATTCCTCTACTAAATTTGTCAAATTGTCTTTAGGCATTTCTTCCTCACTGAGTTGAACTAAGCTGTTTGAGAAACTCTTTCCGATCTTTAAAAGCATGCTCGATGCTTTCGATATATTTCATGTCTGTTATCTATGATGATAGTATACTATATAGGTGTACAGGCTTGCAATGTGCTTCAAAAAAAGAAAAATTAAAAAAACTAAAAAAAATGAACCTTAGGGTAAGCAAAGATATCTATATATTAAAGGGGATTAAGATTTGAGTCGATAGCCAAGGCTGGAGACCGAAGGGCTGTTTCCGTTCGAAACACAGAATGCTGATTAGAGGGGTAAGATATCTAATGTGTTCGAATCGGGGCAGCCCTTTTCGTTGTGAAAACTTTTGAGACCAAATGGATGAAATATAAAAAGTTATAACAATTGAGGATGGATAGCAGTGCTGAAAATCGGCAAACAGGGCGGCTTTTCGGATTTATTTCCGAGAGTCGCCTCTTTTGATGCAAAAAAGAACATATGTTGCAAAAAATGTGCTAAAGATTTATAATCAAAGCTATGAATTTGGTGTATAAGTACTTAGTGTACTAGAGATAGATGAAAGGAATTTAGCTATATGTCAGGGTTTAAGCTCGTTTCAGATTTTGCTCCGACCGGGGATCAGCCACAGGCTATAGAAAAATTGGTAAAGGCTTTTCAAAGCGGCAAGAAGGCGCAGACTCTTCTCGGTGTTACAGGATCAGGAAAGACTTTTACCATGGCGAATGTCATCAAGGAGCTCAATCGTCCTACTTTGATAATCAGCCATAATAAGACGCTTGCGGCTCAGCTTCACGGGGAGTTCAAGGAGTTTTTCCCTGAAAATGCGGTTGAGTACTTTGTTTCTTACTACGATTACTACCAGCCGGAGGCCTATGTTCCTTCAACGGATACCTATATAGAGAAGGATTCGGACATCAATGCGGAGATTGAAAAGCTCAGGCATAGTGCGACTGCGGCGCTTTCAGAGAGGCGCGACGTTATCATAGTTGCCAGCGTTTCGTGCATCTACGGTCTCGGTAGTCCGCTCGATTATGAGAATCAGGTTCTTTCGCTGCGTCCGGGGATGGAGAAGTCGCGCAAGGACATTTTGATGAAGCTCGTTGATATTCAGTATATGCGTAACGATGTTGATTTTGATCGCGGAAGCTTCCGTGTCAGGGGTGATATCATCGATATTTTTCCTGCCGGAGCTGACCATGCGGTGAGAATCGAGTTGTTTGGCGATGAGATAGAGACTATAAAGGAGATGAACCCTTTGACCGGTGAAATCCTTGGACTCAGAAAGCACGTCGCCATTTATCCTGCATCCCACTATGTTACATCAAAAGAGAACATGGAGAGGGCTCTTGTTACGATTGAGGAGGAACTCGAGGACAGAATCAAGTGGTTCAAGGACAGAGGAAAGCTTCTCGAGGCACAGAGGATAGAGCAGAGAACAAGATATGACATGGAGATGCTCAGAGAGGTCGGAACCTGCAAGGGTATCGAGAACTATTCGAGACATATAAACGGCCTTGAGGCGGGATCGCGTCCATATACTTTGATTGACTATTTCCCGGATGATTTTATCACAATTATCGATGAGTCTCACGTTATGCTGCCACAGCTTAGGGCTATGTATGCCGGCGACCGTTCGCGAAAGAGCTCGCTTGTAGAGTACGGCTTCCGTCTTCCTTCTGCACTGGATAACAGGCCTTTGCAGTTTGACGAATGGGAAAGCCTAATTCATCAGATAATGTTCTGCAGTGCAACGCCTGCACCATACGAAAAAGAGCAGTCTGAGGGAATTACGGCTGAGCAGGTTATCAGGCCTACGGGTCTTCTCGATCCGCCGATAGATATAAGGCCTACGGAGAATCAGATTGATGATATAATCGGTGAGCTCAATGCTGTTGTGAAGAAGGGTGAAAGGGCGTTTATTACCACTCTAACGAAAAAGATGGCCGAGGGTCTCACAGAGTACTTGCAGAAGGCGGGCATCAAAGTGAGATATCTGCACTCGGAGATAGATACGCTTGAAAGACTTGAGATTATAAGGGATTTGAGACTTGGTGTCTTTGATGTTTTGGTGGGTATCAACCTCCTAAGAGAGGGACTCGATATTCCGGAGGTTTCGCTTGTGGCAATTTTGGATGCCGATAAGGAGGGTTTTTTGAGAACGGAGACCTCTCTGATTCAGACCATCGGTCGTGCAGCAAGAAATGTGGACGGCAGGGTTATAATGTACGCCGACCATATCAGCAGAGCGATGCAGGCGGCTATTGACGAGACCAATAGACGTAGAGGAATTCAGTCGGCATATAACGAGGAGCATGGAATCACGCCAAAGAGTGTTTCTAAGTCGGTTAGAGAGGTTATCGAGGCGACTAGGCAGGCGGACGCTGAGGAAAGCTACAAGGGCAAGAAGGCTTCTGAACTTACGACTAAGGAGCTTAAGACTCTGGTTAAGAAGCTTGAGAGCGAGATGAAGCAGGCTGCTAAAGACCTGCAGTTTGAACGTGCAGCTGAGCTTAGAGATATTGTTTTTGAGTACAAGTCAAGGCTATAGGCTTTGATAAATATGGTATAGATATTTACGGACGGAAGGGATTTTGTAAATGCAAAACGAGATATATATAAAGGGCGCGAGGGCAAACAACCTGAGAAATATAGACCTGAAGATACCTCGCGACAAGATGATTGTCTTCACGGGGCTTTCGGGCTCCGGTAAGTCGTCACTGGCTTTTGATACAATCTATGCGGAGGGTCAGCGTCGATATGTGGAGAGCCTTTCTTCATACGCAAGACAGTTTTTGGGGCAAATGGAAAAGCCTGATGTGGAGTTCATAGAGGGTCTTTCGCCGGCGATTTCCATTGATCAAAAGACGACGAGCAAGAACCCGCGCTCAACCGTTGGTACGGTTACGGAGATTCACGATTATTTAAGACTTCTCTATGCGAGGGTTGGAGTGCCTCACTGTCATGTTTGCGGACGTGAGATTAGCAGCCAAAGCGTTGACCAAATAGTCGATGCTTTGATGGAAAATGAAGAAGGAACCAAACTGATTCTGCTTGCTCCTGTTGTCAGAGGACGAAAAGGGCAGCACGAGAAACTCATAGACAGAATCAGACGTGAGGGATTTACCAGAGTCAGAATAGACGGCGAAGTCTACCAGATCAATGAAGAGGAGATTAAGCTAGAGAAGAACAACAAGCATAATATTGAGATTGTCATAGATAGAATAGTTATCAAGGACGGGCAGCAGGGAAGAATTTCAGAGGCAGTGGAACTTGCCATCAAAGAGGGCGAGGGTCTTGTACTTGCGCAGCTCGGAACGGGTGAGAACAGTAAGGAAAGGATGTTTTCAACTAAGCTTGCTTGCCCGGATCATGGCATTGGAATTGAGGAGCTGGAACCTAGAACTTTCTCCTTCAATAACCCTTTCGGTGCATGTCCTGTTTGTAACGGTATCGGTTTTACCGAAAAAGTCGACGAGAAGGCGATTATAAAAGAGGACGAAAGCATAGAAGAGGGCGCCTTGAGCCGCATATTTGCAACGATGCAGTTCACAAAGTACTACTGGGATGTGATTAGGATTCTAGCTGAAATGCACAAAGTTGATCTAAGTAAGCCGTTTAAAGAGCTTCCTAAGAAGTTTAAGGACGAGCTGCTCTACGGAACCGGTGACCGCAAGCTCAAGTACGAGCTGACAAGCAACAGAGGCAAGGTTCAACAGAGGGAACACACCTTTGAGGGGCTGATTGTAAATGTTGAGAGACGCTATCGTGAGTCGAACTCCGATCTTATGAAGGAGTGGATGGGTAAGTTCATGACCGTTCACAAGTGCGAGGCATGTCAAGGCAAGAGATTAAGACCTGAAGTTTTGGCGGTTACGGTCGGAGGAAAGAACATCGCAGAACTATCGGATCTACCGGTACGCGACGCTCTCAGCTTTGTTGAAAATCTTGAACTAAGCGAAAAGGATATGATGATTGCAAGGCAGATTGTCAAGGAAATCAAAGAGAGGCTATCATTTCTTGTAAATGTCGGGCTCGACTATTTGACGCTATCGCGCTCTGCGGGAACGCTTTCGGGTGGCGAGTCACAGAGAATTAGACTTGCAACACAGATAGGCTCAAGCTTAGTAGGGGTACTTTACATACTCGATGAGCCGAGCATAGGGCTCCACCAAAGGGATAACGACAAGCTTTTGGCGACGCTAAGGCATCTGACGGATATAGGTAATACTTTGATTGTCGTAGAACACGATGAGGATACGATGTATGCGGCGGATCAGATTGTGGATATCGGACCCGGAGCAGGAATTCACGGTGGAATGGTCGTGGCTCAGGGAACTGCAGAGGAAATCAAAGCAAATCCGAACTCTATCACAGGGCAGTATCTGTCAGGAGCAAAGAAAATAGAACTGCCGGAGCATCGCAGAGAAGGAAACGGCAAGTTGATCTCAATCAAGGGCGCGCGTGCGAACAATCTCAAAAACATCGATGTCGATATTCCTCTAGGAGAGCTTGTATGTGTTACAGGTGTTTCGGGATCGGGTAAGAGCAGCCTAATTAACGAAATACTCAACAAAGGAGCTTCGTCGATAATTAACCGCACTCATGCAAATGCGGGCGAGCACGAGGCTATTTTGGGCCTTGAGAGCATAGATAAGGTTATAGACATAGATCAGAGTCCTATTGGAAGAACTCCTCGATCAAATCCGGCGACATACACGGGAATGTTTACAAAGATAAGGGATCTGTTTGCGGCTTTACCGGAAGCAAAAATGAGAGGCTTCGGGAAGGGAAGATTCAGCTTCAACGTGAAGGGTGGACGCTGCGAGGCTTGTAATGGTGACGGAATCATTAAGATAGAGATGCATTTTTTGCCGGATGTTTATGTTCCCTGCGAAGTTTGTGGAGGCAAGAGATATAACAGGGAGACTCTTGAGGTCAAATATAAGGGCAAGAGCATCTTTGATGTGCTAAACATGAGCGTCGACGAGGGAGTCGAGTTCTTTAAGAACATCCCAAGCATAATGCGTCACCTAAAGACACTTCAGGACGTGGGACTGGGATATATCAAAATCGGACAGCCCTCGACTCAGCTATCAGGCGGAGAGGCACAGCGCATAAAGCTTGCCACGGAGCTCTCAAAGAGAAGTACGGGAAACACTCTCTATATCCTTGATGAGCCGACAACAGGGCTTCACTTTGCAGATGTGGATAAGCTGGTATCAGTGCTTCAGCAGCTCGTTGACGCCGGAAACACCGTCGTTGTCATAGAGCACAATCTTGAAGTAATCAAGTGCGCAGACCACATAATCGACCTCGGACCGGAGGGTGGCGACAAGGGAGGACGGATTGTCTTCAGCGGAACTCCTGAAGAAATAGCGAAGTATAAGCAAAGTTATACGGGACAATATCTAGCACCACTTTTGAACAAAAAGGGCAATTAAGGTTGAAATAACTATGAATTTTGTTACAATATATTCGACTAATTAATGTAATTGTTAAGCGTAGAGGTAGCAAAATGTTTAAAAAAATGAATCTGACAATGCTTACAGACTTTTATGAAATAACCATGGCAAACGGTTATCTGGAGGCGGGAATAGAGGACGAAATTGCATATTTCGACATGTTCTTCCGCAAGGTGCCGGACGGTGGCGGATTCGCTATCATGGCGGGCATTGAGCAGGTTGTAGATTATCTCGATAATCTAAAGTTTACTGAAGAAGATATAGAGTACCTTAGATCAAAGGGTGCTTTCTGCGAGGAGTTCCTCGATTATCTTCGCAACTTCAAGTTCAGCTGCGATGTGTGGGCGGTTCCGGAGGGAACGCCGATATTTCCACATGAGCCGATTTTGACGGTAAGAGGCCCGGTTATGCAGGCGCAGTTCGTCGAGACGATGATTCTGCTGATTATAAACCATCAGAGCCTAGTTGCAACAAAGGCAAGCAGAATTGTCAGGGCGGCGCAGGGAAGACCGGTTCTTGAGTTTGGTACAAGAAGAGCTCATGGTCCTTCGGCAGCGGTATACGGTGCAAGAGCATCCTACATAGGCGGATGTGCAGGAACCGCCTGTACGATAGCGGACAGAGATTATGGGATTAAGGCCCTCGGAACCATGGCTCACAGCTGGGTTCAGATGTTCCCGTCAGAGTATGACGCATTTAAGAAATATGCTGAGATTTACCCGGAAAATTGTGTTCTGCTCGTGGACACATATAATGTTTTGAAGTCCGGTGTTCCAAACGCAATAAAGGTATTCAAGGAGATGAAACCTGCAAAGATGGGTATCAGAATTGATAGCGGTGATATGACCTATCTGACAAAGAAGGCGCGTAAGATGCTCGATGATGCCGGGCTTACAGATTGCCAGATTACCGTAAGCAACTCTCTGGATGAGTTCATCATCAGAGACGTCATTCTGGAAGGCGCGCAGATAGATGCATTCGGAGTTGGTGAAAGGCTGATAACAGCCAAGTCAGAAGCCGTGTTCGGTGGTGTTTACAAACTCGTTGCTCTAGAGAAGAACGGCGTAACAATACCTAAGATCAAGGTGTCTGAGAACGTTGAAAAGATTACAAATCCGGGATTTAAGACACTTTACCGCCTGACTGATAAGACGAGCGGCAAGGTGCTCGCAGATGTTATGACTGTCGATGGCGAGACTATAGAGGAAGTTGATGGATATGAAATCTTTGATCCGAAGGCGGTTTGGAAGCGTAAGAAGTTATATAACTTTGAAGCTAAAAACCTTCGCGTTCAGCTTTTTGATAAGGGTAAGAACGTGCACAAGCCGCGTGAAATAGAGGAAATCAAGGTATACTGTAAGAATCAGATTGACAGCCTTTGGGATGAGATGCTGAGATTTGACAATCCACAGACCTACTATGTAGACCTTTCACAGAAGCTCTACGACATGAAGCAGAACTTGATAAAGGAGCTTCATCTAGAAAACTAAGACTAGTTGATAAGTGCTACAAGACCGAAATACCCTTTGACCGCAGAGCTTGGTCAAAGGGTATTCTAATGTAAAAATCATCTTATATTTAGGGTTGCATACTAGAAAATAGATGTCAAAACTGCAACGAACCCGAATACGATCCCCGGAGCGTTTGCAAACATAATAGGATAATCCCTCTTCTCTTTTAGGAGACCATAGGCAAACCAAACGATGCAGTTGAAGGTTGCAGCTAGTGGCTGAATAAAACCACTCTTATGACCGCTTACATTACCCATAATTACAAAAACATAGGAAACATACATAACTATTGATAAGCAGGTCCCCATCCAGCCCAGGATTGCGACTTTCTTTTGATCCATATCTTTTCTCCTTATTATCTCTGGTTGCTTGCGTTTAGCACATTCCTAATCTTGTGCTGAACCATCTTTGTAATCGCATCACGACCCGGTCCCAGATACTTACGCGGGTCGAACTCTGAAGGATTCTCTATCAAAATGCGACGAATCTCAGCTGTCATAGCAAGTCTCAAATCCGTATCGATGTTAACCTTACAGATTCCATACTTGGTGGACTCTCTGATCATCTCTTCGGGAACGCCCTGAGCACCCGGAATTTGTCCGCCGAATTTGTTGCATCGGTCAACGAACTCCTTCAAAACTGATGAAGCTCCGTGTAGAACTAGTGGAGTATCCGGAAGAAGGCTATGTATCTTCTTTAGTCTTTCGTAGTCAAGGTAAGGCTCGCCTTTGAATTTGTATGCACCATGGCTTGTTCCTATTGCAATTGCAAGTGAGTCAACACCTGTGCGTTTTACGAACTCAACTGCTTCGTCAGGATCGGTAAATGTAGCGGAGCGCGCATCAACCTTGATGTTATCCTCAACGCCGGCAAGCTTTCCGAGTTCGGCCTCTACTACAACGCCGTGAGCGTGTGCATATTCAACAACCTGCTTTGTCAAAGCAATATTCTCTTCAAATGGATGCTTTGAACCGTCAATCATAACGGATGTGAAGCCGTCGTCAATGCATTTCTTACATATATCAAAATCTTCTCCGTGGTCGAGGTGCAGTGCGATATCAAGACCGGTGTCTTCGATAGCAGCTTCGACAAGCTTTAGTAGGTATGCAGGCTTTGCGTACTTACGAGCGCCGGCAGAAACCTGAAGAATCAAAGGTGCATTCTCTATGCTTGCCGCATCCACGATACCTTGGATGATTTCCATGTTGTTGACGTTGAATGCGCCTACTGCATAATCGTTAACTAATGCTTTCTTAAACATCTCTTTTGTTGTTATAAGTGCCATTTTATCCTCCTTTAAAATATCCGCGTGCTGATGGCAACGCGGAGACTTGAGCCTTAACTGAGGCTATTTAGATAACACTGCTTGTATGATGTCAGACTGTGAATATCCTGCATCAAACTTGTAGGTTCCGGGAACAATTGAAGTAGGATCTAAGCCGAGCTGCTCTGACAAAGCTGCAAAATCATCGTATGACTTAAAAAGGCCTGCCTCAACCAATCCGGCTACGGCATCTGTAGCAGATCCTGATGGAACCTTAACTGACATATTGTTCTTAAGGACCCCGTCCTTCCAAATAGTTCCGTCTTCGACGGTGCTCTTTTCGTGAGTTTTATTTTCGCTATCTTTCTTATCTTTGTTGGTTTTCTCGTCCTTCTTATCCTTAGTCTTAGATGTGATTTTAGCTTTGTCGTCATCTGTCTTTTGGCTGGTTTGAACGGTCTGGGCAGCAACTGTCTTTGGATAACGCATTATTATATCGACGCGCCATAGAATCAAAAAAGCCGCAATAGCTAGAATGCATAGCACGATGACAATATCATTGAAATTATAAAAAAAATCTTTTAATCTTTTCAAAATGCTTGCCTCCTAAAATTCTTAAAGCTATTTATAATTTATCATATTTCACAGTTTTACACAAATACATTTTGCATAAGGTTTTGGTATGGTATATAATTATTTCGTGAAGATAATTGGAATTAATGATAATGAATCCGGTCAAAGATTGGATCGTTTTCTACGAAAATATTTGAATAATGCACCGCTTTCTCGCATATATAAATCGATACGAAAGGATATCAAAGTTAACGGCAAAAGATGTAAGGAAGACTACATTTTGCAAGTCGGAGACGAGGTATCATTTTACATATCGGAAGAAGAACTCGCTTCTCTATCCAAGAAGAAGCCTAGAGGCAGAGCAAAGCGACAGTTTTCGATAGTCTATGAGGATGAGCATATCATTGCGGTAAGCAAGCCCTTTGGACTTCTTACCCATGGAGATAGTTTTGAGAAGAAGAACCATCTTGCTAACCAGGTCGTAGACTATTTGATAGAAAAGGGCGATTACAATCCGCGTTTGGAGAAATCATTTACACCGGCTCCTGTTAACCGTCTCGACAGAAACACAACAGGCATTGTGCTATTCGGTAAGAATGCACAGTCCCTAAGAGAATTGAATAAATACATCAGGGATAGAGGCAGCATTGAGAAGTTTTATATGACAATAGTCAAGGGAAAACTTAAGGAAAAACTTCACTTACAGGACTTCATGGTCAAGGATAGAGAGAAGAATGTCGCATCCGTTGTGACCGAGAAGCAGGCTGCTCGCATGGGCAGTAAGGCACTCAGCATGGAAACCTTTGTTGAACCGGTGGAGTCATGCAATGGCTACACATTGGTAAAGGTGCAGATTGTGACAGGAAGAACACACCAGATAAGGCTTCATATGTCCAAGGCCGGCTACCCTGTCATCGGCGATATTAAGTATGGCGACAGGAAAGTAAATCAATTTGTTTCACACAAATTTTCATTAAACACACAGTTACTTCACGCATATGAGTTAAAATTTTTGATGGAAGATGGGCCCTTGTCATATATGAATGGTAAGGTTTTGACATGTGAATTACCTGAAGATTTTCAGAGAATATATAGAGGGTTATTTAGGGAGAAAGATGGAAAAAGAATCCAAAATCGATAACAAATTTAATACTCAGGAAGTGCCGGATCTCAAGGAATACCTGAAGAACGAGCCTCCGCTAATCGATAAGGCAAAGAGCGAAATCGCAACAGAAGAGGGGACGGCTCGTCAGACTGAGGACCATCAAAACAACACGCAGAAGGATACAGATAAAGCAGACATAGAGACCGTTACAAGTGAGGATGTCGTAGAAGGCACTGAGGCAGCAGTTCAGCTTTCCGGAGCACTAACAGGCGAATCAAAGAGTAAAGCACCTAGAGCATCGCGCAGAGCTAAGCCGGAGAGCACGTCACAGGCTGTAAGCACGGGGGAGCAGACGCCTTCGAGACGACGTAGAAGACGAAATCAGAAGGCAGAAACCCCAAAGAAGACAACCGGTGCATTCGTTAGAGAATGGGGTAAGGATGTTGCCATAGCTGTTGTAATTGCAGTTATTGTTATGCAGTTCATCAAGCCGACAATTGTGAAGCAGCGCTCTATGCAGCCTAATTTCTATACAAACGATTATCTGTTCATCAGTAAGCAGTCATATAAGTTGTTTGGAGGACAACCTCAAAGAGGCGATGTGATCGTATTTAAATCTAAGCTAGAGGACGCCGAGGGTGAGACCAAGATGCTTATCAAGAGAGTAATAGGTGTGCCAGGCGACGTAATCAGCATTCACGACGGCAAGGTATATATAAACGGCAAGGAAATCGACGACAGCTACACGATGGATAGCTACACAAATGGTGATATAAAGGAGCTTGTAGTACCGGCCGATCACCTTTTCTGCATGGGTGATAACAGGGCCGTGAGCATAGATAGCAGATCCGAAAGTGTAGGACTTGTTTCCTATGATGATATTATAGGCAAGGTCGTATTCAGGGTATTCCCGCTCCGAAAGTTCGGCACGATTCACAATCCGTACAAGAATTAGAGGAGTAAAATGACAAAAAAACAAAGAAAGCTGATAGCTAACAACAAAAAGGCTCGTCACGACTATTTCATAGAGGAGACCTACGAGGCAGGAATTGCCCTCACCGGTACCGAGATAAAGTCTGCCCGTCTTGGCAAAGTCAGCATCAAAGAAAGCTACGCGCGAATCGAAAAAGAAGAAGTGATAGTATATGGAATGAATATCAGTCCCTACGAGCAGGGAAATCGTTTCAACGTAGATCCACTCAGACCACGAAAGCTTCTCCTGCATAAGAGGGAGATTCGCAAGCTGATCGGTGCAACCAAGTTAAAGGGCCTAACTTTGATTCCGTTGACCATGTACATAAATGAGGCAGGTCTGGCGAAGCTTGAGATAGCCCTTGCCAGAGGTAAGAAGAACTACGACAAGAGAGATGCTATAGCAAAGCGCGATGCTTCAAGAAATATGGAGCGCGCAATGAAACAAAGATAGATAACATAGTTGTAGGATTGACAGCCCAGTCTGCTTAATCCTGCTTTACTAAGGTATATCATATATAAGCAAGGCGAAGCTTTGCCTCATAGATATGGGGATGTAAAGGTTTCGACGGGGGTGTAGAAGCCCGATAAGCGAGCCGTGGTTCCGGATACACGTAAAAAGTCGGACGTTAAATATAAACGCTAAAAATAACAACAAACTCGCATTTGCTGCGTAATTAGCAGCCCGCGTGCCAATTCAGATTCACCTATAGGTCTGATGTCGGCATCGACTATGTAGGAAAACTTTGCGGTGAGGCCCGTAGCCGTAAGGGAATAACGGGATAACTGCGGTAGTAGTCTGCTGATGAGCGGCTGCCGTGGCGAAAATTTATTCATCAGATGCGCTCGGAGAAAATCGAGTGGAAATGCTTTCGGACGCGAGTTCGACTCTCGCCATCTCCACCAAAAATGCGTTACTCGAACTTCTGTGCTCAAAAAAATTTGAGCCGGACGAGTAACTGTCTATAGATGTGGATTTTTCACACGCAGGAAGACCGCACCTGAGTTGTTTCAGGATGCGGTTTTTTGCTGTCGCGACCTTTGCAAGTGCTGTCTCCGAGTTCTGCCTTAGAGCGCGGTTGACCTTCGCGAGTTCCTCTTTAAATGGCTCTATGATGGTATTGAATGGTGGGTTGTATTTTTCTTCAATGTCCAGCGGAACTTCCTTGCTGCAGGAGATATAAATCTTCTCGAAGATGGCTTGGTTCATCATTCGCTTAATGACGTTCCTTCTTGCCAAGCAGGAAGCGCATCAGCTTTTCGCGGATACCTACTTGACGCATGCGAACGATGCCGTCCTTTTCCCTGTTCTTGTCGATGCTGACTGTCATGTTGTGTTTCACTTGGGTTCACCTCGCTTTCCGTAAAATGCCGGAGAAGCGTTATTGCCTCTCCGACATACGGACATTTGCGATAGGTTTTGAGGGGGTGTTGCTAAAAGAACTTTTTGAATTTTGCTCTGGCAGCCTCAACGGACTCGCGGATCGTCTTGATATCCTTGCCTTCACGGCGTGCGATTTCACGAAGAGACAGCCCGTTAGCCAGCATCAGCATCCTGCGCTGCTGGACGTCGGTAAGGTGCGAGAACGCTTCCTTTATATGGGCATTTCGCTCGTCCGTGTCATCGAACAGTTCATCTGTGAAATCCTCTGGGTCGGCGTATTCGAGACCCTCGTAGTCGATGGCGTCCATAGACCAGCAATGCCTACGATGCTTGCGCTCTGCGGAATCCTCTGTGCGGCGAGAGTCGGTGATGAAATTGCCGACGCTTTCGTCTACATCGATGGCGGTAACTTCACCTGTTGCAAATTGGTACTTGATAATCATGAAAAGACCTCCGTTTCTCTGGCTCGAAACGAAGGTCGAAAAGACGCATAGCAAGACACCGTGAAGGAGAAGCAAGTCAATCTCAACGCGTAATCGTTTCGAGATTGCAGCTCTTCCTTCCGGTGGATGAGTGCAGGTTATTTAGTTTTGTTCAGCACCGGAACATCCTTGCAAGTCGATGTACTGAACATATTTTGATTATGAACTGAATCAAGGAGATAATCCCGGACACAGGCGTGTCCTATTTTTGTGCCTTGAGCAGGAGATTTATTTCATGAGATTGGTAGAACAAGAGCATTTGCAACGCCAAAAGACCGGACACAGCTATGTCCGGGGAGGTCTTATAGGTTTTTATTTTTTGCTCGGCACGCAAATAGAGGTTAGATATAAGCAAATAACAACAAACCGATTGTAATTATTATGTTTCTGCACTATAATTAAAGTGACGTTTTGTCTTTGTTCAACGAGGTGAAATCATGGAAGAAAAGATTAACGATAAATGGATAAACATCGATGAAGCAGCGGATTATCTTGGGATAAAGCCGGTTACTTTGCGTAGCTGGATTCGTAATGACAAGGGCGTTCCAGCACACAAAATCGGGAAGCAGTGGAAATTTAAACGTTCTGAACTTGATGCATGGGTGCAGAGCGGCGAAAGTGCCATCGAGTAGGTTGGTGTAGCTGCAAAATAACTATAGAAGGAGTTAATAAATCTATGGCAGTCAAGAAAACAGAATTGTATAGCTCGCTATGGGCAAGTTGCGATGAGTTGCGTGGAGGTATGGATTCCTCGCAATACAAAGATTACATTCTGACGCTTCTTTTTATGAAGTACGTTTCAGATAAATTCAAAGGTCAGAAGTATGCTGACATCACTGTATTTGATAAGGCGCATGACCCGGAGAAAGATCCCGAAAAAAGGACGGGATGTTCCTTTGATGACTTCATTGCGCTTAAGAATCAGAAAAACATTGGCGAAGGTATGGACAAAATCATATCTCGTCTTGCGGATGTGAATGATAGTCTGAAAGGCGTTATTGATATTGCGCATTTCAATGACGAGGCAAAGATTGGCAAAGGACAGGAGATGGTGGATAAGCTCACCAAACTCGTGTCCATCTTCCAACGTCCAGAACTCAACTTCTCAAAGAATAAAGCAGAAGGTGACGACATTATTGGAGATGCATACGAATACCTAATGCGCAACTTTGCAAGCGAAAGCGGAAAGAGCAAAGGTCAGTTCTACACGCCTGCGGAGGTATCACGTATTCTTGCAAAGGTCATCGGCATCGATAGATGCAAAGACCACAATGCAGAAATATGTGACCCGGCATGTGGGTTTCGTGTCATAATAATGACACAGGCAAATAGTCAAGTAAATACAAGGGTTTTAGAGCTTCTACCAAAGTTTAAAATCAAAAAAATGAATCGTTGGTGTGCTGTTTAGAGCAGTTATTATGAAAATAAATGTTGTAAACAGTACATCAGCATAAAGGAGGAACTCATATGTCTAAGGTGAAAAAAGAGACGATTGAAGCAAAAGGATTTGCTATTCAAATTTATACTGAAGACT
>ERZ772967.38-NODE-38-length-114439-cov-5.618653_pt1 | contig 114439 bp, 92 predicted proteins | sample MGYA00511677_ERZ772967 | MGnify/ENA primary metagenome ERZ772967 (study PRJEB29015, sample SAMEA2737931) | human oral metagenome | biome: human oral; feature: human-associated habitat; material: dental | place: China | collected 2146 ...
AGACAAGAAAATATAAAAAAGATATGGAATTTAGAAATAGCCTAATATACGATGAAAAACAGGATAAATACCTATCTTTAGATGGGAAAGAATTTACAAGATGTAAAGATAAATACAGAAAGAGAGAAAGTGGATATGTATCAATAACTAAAGTATATAGGTGTTTTGATTGGAACAAGGAGGGAGAGAAAACAAAAGGAATCTACATTTCAGAAACATTTCAAAAATATAGGGAAATATCCTTAAAAAATATAAAATCACCGCAAGGAATAGAAGAAAGAATAAACAGATCAATCCAAGCAGAAGGAGCATTTTCTAAACTAAAAGATGGTTTATCATATAACAGATTTCATCATAAAGGAAAGGCGAATGCAATAAGTGAAATAAATCTGTTATCAATAGCCTTAAACCTAAATAAATTAGAATCAAAAATAATAAAAAAGAATTTAAAAATCATAAAATACAAAGCTGCTTAAGAGAAAAGTGTTCAAAAGTATAGCTTTATTAAGTTTACCCATTTTTAAATGAAATTGGATAAATCTACCTAAACAAGTTGTTTTAATCAAGAGATATAAATGGCTAAACTCAAACATTCAACGAAAAAAGTGATGAGCAGAATAGAATCACCTATTCTGCAACATCACCTTGATTTTACGATACGTTCAGCCTATGCTAGTGCTGCTGTGATGATTGCCATTGTGTAGATCTCCTCTGCATTGCAACCACGTGAAAGGTCATTGATAGGAGCATTTAGACCCTGAAGAATTGGGCCGTATGCATCGAATCCGCCAAGTCTCTGAGCAATCTTGTAGCCGATGTTTCCTGCTTCGATTGAAGGGAAGATGAACGTGTTGGCCCGTCCTGCAACCTTTGATCCCTTGCACTTTGTCTCTGCAACAACAGGCGATACCGCCGCGTCAAACTGTAACTCACCGTCGATAGCCATTTCCGGAGCCATTTCCTGAGCCTTGATTGTAGCGTCGTGTGAAAGCTTAACAGTGCCGCCCTTTCCTGAACCCTTTGTTGAAAAGCTTAGGATTGCAACCTTAGGGTCGATGTCGAAAATCTCAGCAGTCTTTGCTGTCTCAACCGCAACTTCAGCTAACTTTTCTGCTGCTGTGTATGTTACATTGCCTTCCTTGTCAACTGTGTCCTGATAATCTATGTTGATTGCGCAGTCACCCATAGCGAGGCGCTCGTCTCCACGAACCATGATAAAGCATGAGCTTACAAGGTGTGCACCCGGCTTTGTCTTAATCAGCTGAAGTGCCGGTCTTACAGTGTCAGCCGTTGAATATGTAGCTCCTCCGAGAAGGCAATCAGCCTTGCCCATCTTAACCAGCATAGTTCCAAAGTAGTTTCCGTGGCTTAGCATTTCGCGAGCTTCATCCTCTGAAAGCTTGCCCTTGCGAAGCTCCACCATCTTTGTAACCATTGCATCCATATCCGCATAGTTCTTAGGATTGAGAATTTCGCATTTTGAAAGGTCATATCCCTTAGCCTTTGCCGCCTCATCAAACTCAGCCTGAGTTCCTACCAGGATAACCTTTAAAATGTTCTGCTTTGTCAGCTTCTCTGCCGCATCCATAACTCTCTGATCCGGTCCGTCCGGAAGCACGATTGTGCGAGGTGTTTCCTTTAGCTTGTCGATTAACTTATCAAAAATATTCACTTTGATTCCTCCCATCAAATGTTAGTTAAATTCATACCAAACTATTTTATCACAAATCCACTCGGCATTCAAACGCACGAAGCCTATTTCTTGTATACTTGAACGCTCTTCAATTCCGTACATCAAAGCTCGACCTTATCGATAATGCCTTTGAGCTTGGAGATCGTCACGCCATAGTTAGTAACCGGAATTCCGGCAGCCTTTGCCTTCTCTATGCGACTCAAAACATGAGCTCTGTTGAACATGCAGCTTCCGCACATTATTATAAGGTCGTAATCTAGCTCTTCAGGGAAATCAAGTCCCCTCGAAAAATCTATTCTCATATTTCCGTATTTCTTTCTCAGCAAAGCCGGAATCTTCACCCTGCCTATATCCTCTTCGAGCGGCGCGTGGGTGCATGCCTCTGAAATCAAAACCTTTGAGTTCTCGTTTAGTGAGTCAATTGCGGCAGCGCCTTTTACCAGTTCGTCTATGTCCCCTTTTGATCTTGCCATCAAAATGGAAAATGATGTTATATTCGATTCCTCAGGCTTTAGCGCATAAACCTCAGCAAACACCTGAGAGTCCGTGATTATGAGTGCTGGAGGATTTTTTAGAAGCTCTAAAGTCCTCTGCATATCCTCAGTCTTACATGATGTAATGCTACATCCCAAATCGAGAAGCGCCCTTATCGTCTGCACCTGAGGAAGAATCAGCCTTCCCTTAGGTGCCTGAATGTCCTGTGGCATTACGAGCAAAACGGATTCACCACCATAAAGAAGACCTTCGAGCAGCGGTCTATCCCCACTGACGCCCTTTGCTGCTTCTCTTATCGCTTCCAGTACCGCCTCCTTATCAAAGGCAATGTATCCGCTTGGAAGTTCTGTATTTGCTATCGCATCGTCTAATTGCGAACCGTTAAAAACCTTGATTAGGGGCTTTTTTCTTGCCTTTAAAGTAGATAGAAGTCTTTTGTTTTCTTCGCCCCTCTCAACGTAGATATATATATCGCACTCGTCGAGGACCTTGTTCGTGCGCTGCATTCTCTTCGTGCCGAGCTCGCTGTCATCCTCAAAACCTGCAGTATCAATAAGCGTTGAAGCACCGACTCCGCGAATTTCCATTGGCTTGTAGACAGGATCTGTCGTGGTGCCCCTAACCTCTGAGACCAGCGATACACTTTGATCGCTGAGAAGGTTCAGAAGGGTTGATTTACCCGAATTCGTTTCCCCGAATATTCCTATATGCACGCGATTTGCCTTAGCAACGCCCTCTCCCTTAAAATCTAAAATCTCTTTCTCCATCTTCAATCTTCTTTAGGAACTTCCTCGTCTTTTCAACAACAACAGGGTTTGTTATGGTCTTCATCGATTGTTCTATGACCTGATTTCCCTTTGCCTTTATCTCTTCGTCACCGTAATCTTCGATATATTCCTTTAGGGTTATCAAAGCGTTCGGATGACAGCAGTTTACTATCTGTCCGCTCTTTAGAAGGCTCATGAATCTGTCTCCTGTTCTTCCCTCTCTGTAGCATGCTGTGCAGAAGCTTGGCACATGGCCCAGCTCAAGCAGCCAGTCGACAACGTCTTTTAACGGTCTTGAGTCGGAGACGTCAAACTGTGCAGATTCCTCTTCAATATCTTTGATGTATCCTCCGACAGCTGTCTTTGATCCTCCTGAAATCTGACTGACACCAAGCTCTAGGGCCTTGCGTCTCATCTCTACGCCTTCTCTTGTCGATATAATCATTCCTGTGTAAGGAACGGAGATTCTTATTAGCGCAATTAGCTTTTCAAAAATCTCATCATCCAGTGCGTTCGTAAAGTCATTTGTGTCTATATCATCAGCCGGACAGATTCTCGGCATTGAGATTGTGTGTGGTCCAACACCGAACTTTGCTTCGAGGTGCTCTGCATGCATCAAAAGCCCTACGAGCTCATAGTGATAGCTCTCCAGTCCGTAGAGAACTCCAAGTCCTACGTCGTCTATGCCTCCCTCCATGGCTCTATCCATCGCCTCCGTGTGGTATGCATAATTTGACTTCGGTCCTGTCGGGTGCTGACGCTCGTAGTTTTCCTTGTTGTATGTTTCCTGAAATAGGATGTAGGTTCCGATTCCTACTTCCTTGAGCTTGCGATAGCTCTCCACATCCGTTGCCGCGATGTTCACATTAACTCTTCTAATTGAGCCGTTTCTGTGCTTTGTTGCATAGATGGTCTTGATGCTCTCAAGTACATAATCCAGTGGATTGTTCACCGGATCCTCGCCAAGTTCAAGTGCGATTCTCTTGTGTCCCATGTCCTGAAGTGCTATAACCTCTGCACGAATCTCGTCCTGTGTCAGCTTAAGTCTAGGGATGTTCTTGTTCTTAGCGTGGTACGGACAGTATACGCATCCGTTTATGCAGTAATTTGATAGGTAAAGCGGTGCAAACAGCACTATACGGTTTCCGTAGAAGCGAGTTTTTATATCTCTCGCAATCTGCTTCATCTCCGCCATGATTTCTTCGTTTTCACTGTGTAGAAGCACGGAAGCCTCTCTATGTGTAAGCCCCTTAAGGTTCTTAGCCTTTTCCAAAAGCTCTCTCTGGAGCTCGATATTATCCTTGTTTTCTCTTCCGTATTCAATCGATGAAATAATCTCGGCGTCGTTGATAAATTCCTCTGCCTTGCTGCTCTTTGCATCGTATTTTATGGCTTTTTCATTCTTTATTTCATTCACTATAGTCACCCCTGTCCATCACCAGCTCTGAGCCGATGCCTTCAATTATTTTGCCCAGCTGTTTCAGATTTTCTGCCGCCTCAACCTCAAAACAAGCCTTATCATTATATAAATTGTATTCTCTGCGTCTATATGTCGGCGTAAGGTTTGGCATATACACGTTTGCCGCAATCTCTATCGCTCTGTCTCGAGCCGTCTTTGATAGCGTTGCCAGCGAAGTCGTCGCCGGTATATTTGCATGTGGAAACATTATCCTCAAAACCGCCAAAATAAAGACCGTAAGCTCTGCCGACCCGCTCACCTCATTCTCAAATGGCGTTCCGGTAGCCGGAACAAATGGCCCTATACCTATCATCTCCGGATTTAGCTTTCGTAAAAACAAAAGATCCTCAGCTATGTTTTCTTCAGTCTGATGCGGACTTCCGACCATGATGCCCGAGCCCGTCTGATATCCCAGTTTCTTAAGATCCTCCAGCATGTGCAATCTGAAATCCTGATCCATATCGCTCGGATGAAGTTTGTAGTAGTGCTCCTTGTTTCTGGTCTCGTGTCTGAGAAGGAACCTGTCCGCCCCCGCTTCCTTATATGCCTTAAGCGTCTCAAAAGATTTTTCCCCGACCGAAAGCGTAATCGCAGTCTGCGGATTAATCTTCTTGATTTCTTTGATTATCTCTATGAGTGTCTCGTCTGAAAACCCCGGATCCTCTCCGCCCTGTAAAACAAAGCTCTTAAATCCTAGACTTGTACCAAATCTAACCTGTTCAAATATTTCGTCTGCACTGAGCCTATACCTCTTCGCATTGAGATTTGATCTTCTGATACCGCAGTAGTAGCAATCGTTTCCACAATAGCTCGAGATTTCTATGAGCCCTCGCACATACACCTTGCGGTGAAAGTTCTTTACATGTATTTCCTTTGATACCTGAAAAAGCTCGTCCTCTATCAGTTCCCTATTCTTCAGGAGCTCGACAAACTCAGTCTTTTTGAGAGTTCGATCTGTCTGTAATTTGCGAAGCAGCATCAAAATATAGTCTTTTTTATTGTTTTGTATCATACTGCCTCCTATACACATATTGATTACCCTACGAATAGGAATTATAACATATTTATTGCATCATAAAACCCCGTGGCTGGGAAAATTCTATAAAACATCAAAATAGGCTTAGATGTTGTTACTCTAAAGGATTGACCTTAGAATTAAATTCTTGTATTATTTGGAATATAGATAAGATTAAAAGTCGGTTTGGTAAACTTATTTATTTTAGGGAGGTAATTCAGTATGTATGCAAATAAAGATATAATTGCAAAAGATGAGCTTGGAAATATATGGAAATTCAACAATCTATCGTGTACCTCCGGATCAGAAAACCTTAGCTATGCTAACTTTAAAGATATTAAGTGGTCAGGTACAGAATTGACCCTATCCCAAAATGGCGAAACCCGAATCTTTTATTTTGATACGCCAGCAGATGCTGCACACATTGCAGAGATTATTAAATCAGTCTCTCAAAACCCCGAAAAATATAATAGAGCAGGCAATCCTGATGATGAGTATTTAGAAAATGCCGATATGCGCGGGCTACTCATTGAAACCGTAAAACATCAACGCCATATAGACAAAAACTTAAAGACAGTTACCACCATCCTCTATATTTTGATTACAATTGTTATCGTGTCACTTGTTATTAGGATATTGGTTGTCTTCGGTTCTCTATATAATATATCGGCATTATATAACAGCTATAACGATACTCAAATTAACAATATCCTCGAAAACAAAGGCACGCAAGATAAAAACCAAAATAATAATTCTTATGAAAACGAAGACACGCAATTAGACGAAGATTCCATTTGGGACAATGATGATGACTGATAAATATTAGACTTGACTTTTGGTTTGATTAGATGTATAAGCCCTATCATTACGTCCAAATTTAATAAATACTTAAAGAAGGGATATTTTAATGGAAAAATCTTATTTTGATGGTGGACTAGCTCAGCTTATAGCATATAAAATCGCGGGAACTGTAATAACGGTTTGCACTTTTGGCATTTGTCTGCCCTGGGCATTCTGCATGGTCTATAATTGGGAAACAAAGCACACCGTAATCGAGGGTAGGCGCCTTGGCTTTGATGGTACTGCAATGTAACTTTTCGGTCAGTGGATAAAATGGCTACTGCTTTCTATCATCACCTTGGGAATCTACGGATTCTGGGTGAATATCAGACTCAAGCAATGGAAGGTTAAGCATACATACTTTGTGAACTAAGGAAATAACCCTGTGCCAAGCACAGGGCTTCACTTTATTTTAGATACTTTCCAAAATACTTTTCTACTAATTCCTTGTCATATCCATCTTCTCCACGCCAGTAAGTTGCGTATGTCCAGTCGTGTTTTGATGGCTCTCCTCTGTCATATGATTTAGGTGCTAGCACACCTATACATGCTAATATCTCAATTATAACGCTTCGCTCATCTTTGTTTGCCTTCAGTGCAGATATTTCTGCAAACCTATTTCTCAGAGTACCCGGATGGTCACTAGGGTCACAGCATGAGACAGCATTCAGTATTGCCTTTAGTATTTCACCATCTTCTTGTGTCGGTTCCGGAATGTCCTCTTCCGCAAATCTCTCCAGGTCAAATAGTATATACACTAAGTCTCCTTGACGAACACCGCCCCACTTTAACCTTTCAAAATTCAGGACATTTAAATCTACATTTTTATATTTTTCTTTCCCCACGACTCCATACTTCACATCACGGCACACTCTACATGTATGGCTCACATGTATCGCCTTTCCGTTTTCATAAAAACGTCCGGACTCCACAGGTGTATATCTGTGCTCTTTAAAAAGCTTTGCAAGATAGTAGGATGCTGCTGCGCTTCGCCAGTCTAATCTCCTTGTTGACAGGCTACATAGAAAGGCTTTCGCAACTTTTTCCATGTTAATCGTATTAGCAAGCTTAACAATTCTTTTGATACACTCGTCATGTGAGATTGTAATGGGATCAAACATTAGTCCTTTTTCTTTTGCATAGGCAAAATCCTCCGGCGATGTGTATATCTCATTTTGGAGCTTCCATCCGCTGGCCCAATATCGGCTAAATAATATTTTCTTTGCTTTTTTATCCATGTTGTACCTTTATCTACCTTGTTTCTAAAACTTCTCGGAGTTCCCTTAATCTAATCTTATATTTTTCTAATCGATTTAAGTCCTTTTCTGTTGGATTCGGGATTCTACTTATATCGGAATTATGCTCCATATCCGCTATCTTTACTCTTAAGGCAATTGGATTTTGTTTTACTCTATTCAAGTATTCCTCGTAATCCTCTCCAGCCTTCTTTGTAATTGTCGACACAGCCGAAACAACCTCATCTGAAAATCCTGCTTCTTTCAAATCGTTTACAGTGACATCTGTATCCTCTACAACATCGTGCAGCAAAGCTACAACTTTTTCCTTATCCCCAGATAATTTATTCGAGACTGTAAGCGGATGTTTAAAATAGTCTTCACCGCCTTTATCTTTTTGCCCCTTGTGAGCCTTTGATGCAAGTCTATATGCTAATTCATATTCATTAATCATACATATCCCCCTTATATTCTCTCGTTCAACAGTTTCATTAGCAAAATCGAAATTTACATGCATTCCACAGTAATTACATTTAAAGCCATGATTGACTTCATATTCATGGTTAAATGGTAAATGCCTTTATGACAAACCCTGCCATTATTCTACCTCAGTTTCCTTTACAAATCACTATTCTGATGGTATATTCTTTTCTGTGGACGGTATTCCGAAGGAAACTTTACCATTGAATCAAATAAAACATAGGCACAATCCCACTGTCATCAGTCTGTATCAATTGAACAGAACTCGGGGTAGCACAGCTATTTTTGTTTGAAAAAACTCGGAATTCTATCCACCCATGCAGCACTTTTGTTGTATGGGTGTTTTTTATGATAGGAGATTTCATGAAACAATTTTTTTCACACGAAGAAAAGGAAAGGCAGATCAAAAAAGAAGCGAGATCCACTTTGATACTATTTGCTATCTGCTTAATTTGGCACATCGGCTTTGCCTACGGGCTCTCGGGAAGATGCGATATCCATGTTGCAGGGCTTCCGCTTTGGTGGATTTTGAGCACCCCCGGTGTCTTTGTAGTCGGAGTCATCGGTCTAATTTACCTTCTAAAAAAGGTATTTGTTAATTTTGAACTTGACGACTCATCGATGACCGGAGGTGAAGACCATGGGGAATAAGACAACCATACTCATCATTCTAATAGCCTACATGCTTTTGAATGTCGTGGTCGGCATTTGGGTGAGCAGGCGCTCGGCAAAGGAAAACGCTGAAGGCGGCTTCCTCCAAAACTATTTCGCAGGCGGAAGATCCATGGGCGGTGTGGTTCTTGCTATGACGCTCGTTGCAACCTATACAAGTGCCGGCTCTTTCCTCGGAGGCCCGGGACTTGCGGCTTCGGTAGGTCTTACTCAGTCTTGGATTGCAGCCGTTCAAACAGGTACGGCGTTTTTGACACTTGGCGTAATCGGCAAAAAGCTCGGTATTATCGGACGAAGAATAAATGCAGTTTCTATCTCCGATTATCTTCGTGCACGTTATAAATCAAAGGCCGTTGTCATTCTGTCGAGCCTTGCTCTTCTTGTTTTCTTCACCACCCAAATGGTGGCGCAGTTCATCGGAGGTGCAACCTTGCTAGAATCTCTCACGGGACTTCCTTACAAAGTAGGACTTTTGATTTTTGCCCTCGTTGTTGTAATCTATACGGCTGTCGGAGGGTTCAAGGCTGTCGTAATCACAGATACCATACAGGGCTTCATCATGACAACGGGTACTTTTTTAATGATATTCTTTGTCCTTAAAGCGGGTGGCGGTCTGGAAAGCCTCGTCAGCAAGCTAAGCGACGTAAATCCCGGCTGGGACCTTATGGGAAAGGGTAAGTTTGGCTCTGATATCCCTTCGCTTCAGCCCGGCTTCCTCTTATCCTACTGGGTTCTTGTCGGCATCGGAGTTCTCGGACTTCCGCAGACAGCCGTTCGCGGGTTAGGGTTTAAGGACACAAAGTCACTACACAGAGCGATGATTTACGGAACACTTGTGGTTGGCGTTCTCATGATAGGAATGCATTTCATTGGAACACTTGCAGCTCCACTTCTCCCAAAGGGTGGCGTCGAGACAACTGACAAGGTAATTCCTTACGTAGTTATGAACTACATGCCTTCATGGGCTGCCGGTGTATTCCTCGCAGCGCCACTAGCTGCTATAATGTCGACGGTTGACTCACTGCTAATACTCGCATCAGCAACAATTATCAAAGACCTTTACCTAAACTATATATCAAAGAAAGCTTCGAAAAAAACGCCTATAAACAAAGAAGAGGGCGGCAAAAGAATTGCCTTCTACAGCTTCGGGCTCACGGCAGCAATTGGAATCGTAGTATTCATCTTTGCTCTAAATCCACCTGATATAATCGTTTGGATTAACCTATTTGCAATGGGTGGACTAGAAGCAACTTTCTTCTGGCCACTCATCGGTGGACTCTACTGGAAGAGAGCAAACGCGAAATGTTGCATAGCTTCAACCATAGTTGGACTGGTTACATTTATTTTGTTTAGCCAAGTTATATCGACACCTCTAGGCGTTCACGCCATAGTCGTAGCTCTATTTGCAAGTGGTCTAGCCTTTGCAATCACAGGTTTACTAACTAAAGAAAAGCCGGATGCAGAAATTTTAAAGAACTGTTTCTAGATTAAAAACACTAAAGCCTTGCACGCCTGAATAGGTATGCAAGGCTTTTTCTAATGGAGCTCCCGAACGGGACCGAACCACTGACCTGCGCGTTACGAACGCGAATACCTATATATCCACACCATTCAGCTATACTTTAAATCTATGGTCATTCTCCATATTCTATCAGTTATATCTGACAAAAGCTATTATTTATTATTGATTGTCAGATATACTTGTGATATGCTCTATGTATACTAATTAATAAAGGTAGTGATAAAATGATTAAACGTAATACCTATATAAACAAAATACGTCCCTTTATCGGGAACGAGCTTATCAAGGTTCTTACAGGAATCCGCAGGTCCGGAAAATCCGTCATGCTTGAACTTATCAAAGACGAACTTCGCAGTCAAGGAGTACCTGATTCTCAGTTTATTACTTTTAATTTTGAATCCATGGCTAATGCTGCTTATTGTACCGCAAACGCTCTATATGATGAACTAACTGTCCGCATTTCTTCTATTCAAGACAAAAGCTATTTATTCTTTGATGAAATTCAAGAAGTCGAAGGCTGGGAAAGGTGCATAAATTCTGCCAGGGTCGATTTTGACTGCGACATATATATAACCGGATCAAATGCAAAACTTCTCTCCGGCGAGCTTGCTACCCACCTTGGTGGACGTTATGTCGAGTTTGTAATCTATCCATTTTCATTCAAGGAATATTTGGAATACAGAATGCCAAAAAAAGAAAGCCAACAGATATCAGATGAATTTAAAACTTACCTTGACACCGGAGGTATGCCTTTTTTAGCAAACCTGAACAATCATACATCCTCTATTCAATACCTACGAGATTTATACAACTCCATAATTCTAAAGGATGTAGTAAAGCGAAATAATATTCGCGATGTCGATCTTTTAGAACGTATTATCACTTATGTACTGGCAAATATAGGTCATACTTTCAGTGCAAGAAGTATTTCTAATTACTTCAAAAGTGAAAATCGTAAAGCGGCTCCTGAAACTATTATGAACTATATTAAAGCATGCTGTGATGCATATCTGTTCTATAAGATTAGTCGTGAAGATCTCCCCAGCAAAAAGATGCTATCAATAAATGAGAAGTTCTACATTGTAGACCAGGGTATTCGCGAAGCCGTCTATGGAGGAAATACCCAGGGCATTGATCAAACACTCGAAAATATTGTTTGCATGGAGCTTATCAGGCGCGGATATGATGTTACCATCGGAAAGATTGGCGAAAAGGAAATAGATTTTGTTGCAAAGAAGGAAAACCGAAAGCTTTACATTCAAGTCGCATATCTTTTGAGTAGTGAGGATACTATCGACCGTGAGTTTGGTGTATATAGCTCAGTTCGAGACAATTATCCCAAATATGTGCTATCTTTAGACGACTTTGATATGAGCCGAGATGGAATAAAGCACATGAATATTAGGGACTTCCTCTTGGCAGATGAATGGAATTAAATATACAAAAAGCCCTGCATTGCTTAAAATCAAGCAATTGCAAGGCTTTTTCTAATGGAGCTCCCGAGCGGGATCGAACCGCTGACCTGCGCGTTACGAATGCGCTGCTCTACCAACTGAGCCACGGAAGCATATAAAAGGAATATGGCAAGTCGTCGAAACTGGCGATTTGCCACATTACCTTAACTATTTTACTACATCATACGAGCATCCGTCAAATGCTAAATCAAATCTGCAGATTCCGCGATATTCGCAGTATGTACAAGGAACTTCATCCCCCGATTTTTTCGGCCTTATGTCGATATTTCCGCCTACCAAATCCTCACAGAGCTTCTCAGTCACAGCTTTGACCTCTACCTGTAGCTCCTCAAACTCAGCTTCGCTAAGAAGCGTCCCTGTCTTCTTGAACTCCCCGTCCTTCTTCTTTGATAGAGCTATAACCTCAGAACTTTCCTCAAACTCACCTGCTATATTCTTTATAACATCCGGTTCATCGACAAGTATGCCCTTGAGCTTGAATTCGCCCTTTAGTTCTCTGGAAATCATATCGGTAATTCCCGAAGGACTTTGTCCACTGACATCTATCTTAGGGTCTGATATCAAGAAGTAGAAAACACCTGCAGGCTTTCGGTCCTTGCCCTGTGCTGCCGCAAGATAAAGCATAAGCTGGAGTCTATATCCTGTTCTCGCCTCTGCCTTATCAAAGCTTTCCCGTCCCGTCTTATAGTCTATAATCTTTACACGCTCTCCAGGAAGCAAGTCCACACGGTCTATCTTACCCTCTATGAATACCTTACCGGCATCGGTTTTGATCTCTATTGGTGGAAACTGCCCGCGTCTTCCAAAACGCTCTTCGTAGTAACTCTTTTCTATCTTTCCTACTCTAGCCTGTTCAACAAGCTGCTTACACACCTCAAAACATGCAGATTTTGCCCTCTCAAGCCAGTATTTTTCACGGTTTGAGTTCTCAAAGATTCCTTCTCTATACTTATGAGACACAGCCTCTATATGTGCATTTACAAGTTCTCTGAGCTCGCCATTTCCTATCGTCGTCCAGCAATCACCATCACTTAGATGCTTTGTCACATGCATTATGGTCTCGTGGTATAGATCTCCGATTTCACGCGCAGACACTACAAACTCACGCCTTTCTTCCGGTCTAAGACCGTAGCTGACAAAGTGCGAAAACGGGCATTTGCTGAATTTCTCTATGCGAGATGGACTGAGCGAATAGCTGGGATCAACTGCTACAAAAACATCAAGCCCTGCATCCTTACGCTCGCTGTATAGTCTTTCTACAATCTCAGCAGGAAGTTTGTTCTGCACATTTTCAAATTCAAGACCTTCTTCGATACGATTATATAGCTCTGCTTCATTTTGCTTTAGCCATTCTGAAACAAGGCTCCACCTCTTGTCGATGTTTCCTTCGTACTTAAAATCCTTCAGAGCTTCGGTAAAATGTCTTACCGTATTGGTCTTTCCTCCTAGAATTGAGACGAGCTTGCCACTCGAAACGACATCCTCTTCTTCCTTAAATTTCGGGAACATCGTTAATAGGCGTTCTACGATTTCTGACCTTCTAATCTCTGCTCCATCGCCATCTGCCATGGAATAGCTAATCCAAAGATAACTCTCAGGTTTGGAGAAGTTTCTATAGATTGCGAGAGTCTCCTCCATCCGGCGCACGTTCTCACTACTGTTCTGTATATCTGTAGCGCAGCTTATGTTTCTGAGCTCGCTATCGCTAAATAGCCGGTTTTCGTTTGCCTCTAAAGGTAAAATACCTTCATTGGCTCCAAATATCAGCATGGCCTTCACATCGCCACACCTTGTTCTCTGCATTGTTCCAAGCAAAATTTCATCGGAAACAGGAGGCACGACACCCACCTCCATCTGTAATAGGCCTGCCGTCAAAATATCAGCAAAAGTCTTGCCGCTAAATCTCTCACCGCCCATAAGTTCAATAATCTGCTCAAAAGCATCTATCAGCATAGGCCAGGTTTGCGTAGTCTCGTCCGCCTTGCTCTGCATGGAGTGCGAACTTAGGTTTTCGACAAGCTCATCTATGCGTGCTCCAATCTCCACCTTACTAATCAAAAAATCAACGTAAGACTCTATGAATTCTTTATTTGTCTTGCTGCTCTTATATAGCTTCTTGAAGCCATCAAATACGCCTGTTATCTGCTCTCTAATCTCATTCAGTCTTGCAAGACCCTCATCTCCGTACTCAAAGGCACCCTTTGTAAAAGGTGAAAACCACTGATTCCCACGTACCTTGTATTTTATTGCATAGTTTTCTATGAAATCGACATCCTCTTCATCTACTCCGATAAAGCCCGTCTTTATCACTCTGAACACATCTAAAGTTCTCATGCTGCCGCTCACAGCCTCTATCAGAGATACGACAAAGACCGCTATCGGTGATGATGCAATAGCTCTCTTTTTGTCTGTGAATATACCTATGCCGTATTCCTGAAATACACGCTTAAGAACCTCTGCGCGTTTTGTTTCATTACAAATTACAACGATATCTCTATATCTGAGCTTCTCCTTCTCAAGCAAATCGAGAACAAAGGAGGCTGCAGACTCCGCCTCGCTGTAGATGTTATTCGCTCTGACAATCCTTACGCCCTGAGCATCTAGGTCTTGCTCGTTAAACGGCGAAAATAGTGACTTCTCTATAGCCTTAATTCCCGGTGCCCGTTTGCAGAGCTCCGCATGCGGACTATCCTTACTGAGATTGTGAATCTTAAACTCAACATTTGATTCCTTGCAAAGTTCTATGAGTCTATCGCTCATATTACCGGTTATCTCAAAGATTTCCTCATCCTTGCAGTGCTCGTCATAGGTGAAGAAGATATTGACCTCCTCAGCTTGCCTGATAATAGCTGCAAGCATCTCCAAATTTCGGTTTGTAAAGCTGTCAAAACCGTAGATCCAAACAGTCTTTCTCTTGAGACTATCGGCCATATCTATTCCGACAGTATAGAGCCTGAGCAAATCCTCTGCATCCGTGTATTTATCCTTGATGCTATTTTCGTATTCATCAAAAATAAGCTTTATATCCGAAAGCTTTCTCTTTGTCAGCTCATCGACTTCTTCAGTCTCATCATCCATCGAATCTATTACGGTCTGAAGGTCTAGGTTTGCCTGCTTTGCCTTTGATATGAAATCGTTTATGGACTCTAAAAAGCCCTGCTTTTGGATAACTCCGCCAAAGACCTCCAGCTTGTCCTTATGCTCAGAAAGAATCTTATATAAAAGCATATATCTTCCGTACTCGTCGATGTATGTTTGTGGACTTCTGCCCGTCTCCTCGAGCACATTGCTACCGAACTTGGAAATTGCACTTATCTCAACATCGAGAAGCACATCCGTATTCATACGGATCATAGCTTGCTGCTCGGCAACTAAAGTGTACTGATCCGGCACGATAACCAGAGTCTCTTTATGAGACTCTTTTATCTTTCGGTATATAAAGCTTTCCTTATCAAGCGATTCTCTGCTTCGATAGATATTGAGCATATCCTCTCCTTAATCAAAGGCTTCCCAAATTATAGCTTCATTGTGAGAGAAACCTTACCTCTCTCCTTGTCTATTCCGATTATTCGAACCTTGACCGTATCGCCAACAGAAACAACGTCCATAGGGTGTTTTACAAACTTATTGCTCAATTGCGATACGTGTACGAGGCCATCATTCTTAACCCCAATATCGACAAAAGCGCCGAAGTCCACGACATTGCGAACTGTACCGCTCATCTCCATACCCTCCTTAAGGTCCTCGAAGCTGCGCACATCATTTCTGAAAACAACCGGAGGTGCATCCTCTCTAGGGTCTCTGCCTGGTTTACGAAGCTCGGCTATGATATCCTTGATTGTAAATTCACCAATCCCGATGTCCTCAGCCATCTTGCGAACGCTCTCCTTTTGACTCTTGGCAGGATATACCGACTTAATCTTATCGTCTATGACCTGCACTCCACCCTTGATATCACTTTCGGAGATGCCAATCTTCTTCATCAAAATTCTGCTAACCTCATAGGACTCAGGGTGCACAGATGTTGAATCCAAGACTTCTTTGCCATCGCTAATGCGAAGGAATCCGGCACACTGCTCATAGGCCTTAGGTCCGAGCTTTGCAACCTTGAGAAGCTGCTTTCTATCGGTGAACTTGCCGTTTTCTTCCCTGTAAGCAACTATGTTCTTTGCCACGCTGCCACTGATTCCTGCCACATAGGAAAGAAGTGATGGAGATGCTGTATTTAGGTCAACTCCAACTCTGTTAACGCAGTCCTCGACTACTGATCCAAGTGCCTCGCTCAGGTTCTTCTGGTTCATATCGTGCTGATACTGACCTACGCCGATGTGCTTAGGGTCTATCTTAACCAGCTCTGCGAGCGGATCCTGAAGTCTTCTTCCTAGGGACATTGCGCCTCTTGTCGTTACGTCTAAATCCGGATATTCCTCGCTTGCGAGTTTGGATGCAGAGTATACAGAGGCTCCACCTTCGTTAACTATTGTGTACTGAATCCGGTAGCTATTTTTCTTTAGGAAGCTTGCAACCACCTCCTCAGTCTCTCTCGAAGCGGTTCCATTACCTATTACAATTACATCTATATTGTATTTATCAATGATTTTCTTGAGCGTTCTCTCAGTTCCTGCAACGTCGCACTTAGGCTCGGTAGGATAGATGGTTGTATAAGCAAGGAGTTTCCCTGTCTCGTCTATTACCGCAAGCTTGCAACCCGTCCTAAATCCCGGGTCTATGCTGATGATTCTCTTGCCACGCACCGGCGGAACCATGAGAAGTTTTTCGGTGTTCCCGGCAAAGACCTTTATCGCCTCAGTTTCAGCCCTCTCGGTCAAAAGATTTCTCATCTCTCGCTCGACAGATGGTGCTATAAGTCTTTTATATGCATCTTCTATGGTCTCTATTAGCAAAGGTTTAAAAATGGAGTCGTGCCTGATTACCTCTTTCTCGAGCAATCGGAGTATGGAGTCTGTATCTATGCTCACCTTAACCTTTAGCTTGCCCTCCTTCTCACCGCGGTTTACCGCAAGAACTCTGTGATTTGGAATCTTGCATATGGCCTCGTGCTTGCCGTAGTACATGTCGTAAACAGTCTTCTCCTCAGAATCTACAGCCTCAGTCTCTATGAGTCCGTGCTTGTAGTATCTGTCACGAACTTCGCTGATTAAGTCGGCATTATCTGCAATCATCTCAGCTATGATGTCACAGGCTCCCTGGATAGCATCCTCTGTTGTCTCCACTTCTTTTTCGGGATTAACAAAAGGTTCAGCAACCTTAAGCACATCTCCGCTCCTCGTCTGCTGCATATAAATTATAAGTGCAAGCGGCTCAAGTCCCTTGGCCTTGGCCTTTCCTGCCCTCGTTGTCTTCTTCTGCTTAAAAGGCTTATACAGATCCTCGACCCTCTGCAGAATCTCGGCTTTCTCTATCTCTGCTTTTAGCTCATCCGTAAGCTTACCCTGTTCCTCTATGCTGCGAAGAACCTCCTGCTTACGCTCTTCAAGACCTCTTAGATATCTGAGCCTTTCGTCGATAGAACGAAGCTGCTCATCGTTTAGTCCCCCCGTAACGTCCTTTCGGTATCTAGCGATAAAAGGTACCGTGTTACCCTCATCTATCAGCTTAACCGCCTGCTCAATCTGTACCTTCTTGACACCGAATTCCTCGGTAAGTTTTGCAATAATATCCATATAAATCCTTTTCTCTATTGATTTTGCAAGGTTTTCCGGAGCGTGAGTATAAGTGTATCACGCTCACACCGGGCAAATTTTACTAACTACCCATATATTATACTAAAATCAAAGCCATTTGTGGCAAACTTTCCGTTTTTCCCCATACTAAAAAACGACCGGGAATTTCATCCCAAGTCGTCTACTGAAGTTGGATTTACTTTATGAAGCTAGAAACAAAGGCCTTTGTTCTCTCGTTTTGAGGCTTTGTGAAGATTTGCTCTGCAGTTCCTTCTTCGACAATCCTGCCTTCTGTCATAAAAATTACCTGATCCGATATTTCACGGGCAAAACCCATCTCGTGTGTGACGATAAGCATAGTCATTCCGGAGGAAGCAAGCTTTTTCATTACATCTAAAACCTCTCCGACCATCTCGGGATCTAGCGCCGATGTCGGCTCATCAAAGAGGATAATTTCCGGTTCCATAGCTAAAGCACGCGCTATGGCAACTCTCTGCTTTTGACCTCCTGACAAGCTCTTAGGATAAGCATCCTTCTTGTCTGCGAGACCTACGGTTTCGAGTAGCTTAAGAGCTTTCTTTTCAGCCTCCGCTTTACTCACACCTTTGACATTAACAGGGGCAGCCGTAATGTTCTTCAGCACCGTCAGATTATTGAAAAGGTTAAAGTTTTGAAAAACCATAGACGTCTTAGTTCTAACATCTCTGAGATTCTTTTCAGTGACCAGCTCGCCGTCGATATAGATTTCCCCGGAGTCCTTTTTTTCCAAACCATTTATGCAGCGTAGCGTCGTGCTCTTTCCGGAGCCTGACGAACCGATAATCGAAGTGACCTTGCCCTCCTGAACGGAAAAGCTGACATTATCTACGGCCTTTGCACCGCCAAAGCTTTTAGTTAAATTTTTTACCTCAATCATCTAAATCCGCCTCACATTCTCTTCCATTTGATTTCCAAGATACCGACCAGCTTTGATAACGGAACGGTCATCAAAAGGTATACGAGCGCAGCGCCTATATATGCCTCAAAGGTGTTGTAAGTCGAAGCATTCCACAGCTGTGCACTCCTAAGAACCTCAACGACACCGACAAAGGAGAGCACTGCAGTCTCCTTAATCATTGTTACAAACTCGTTACCGAACGAAGGGATGACTATCCTGAACGCCTGTGGAAGCACGACAAGTCTGTTTACCTGAGTCTTTGTCATTCCAAGTGACAGAGCCGCCTCGCGCTGACCCTTATCTACCGCCTGAATCCCTCCACGAATAACCTCAGCCATGTAAGCGGCACTGTTGAGTCCGCAAACAATAAATGCCGGAATGAGGAGGAGGCTCCATTTGAACTCCACATGGTGTTGCTGCAGAAAATAAGGTATTCCGTATGCCACAACCAAGGCCTGAACTATCAGTGGCGTTCCTCTTACAATCTCAATATATATCCCGGAAATTATCTTTAAGGGCTTTTTCTCTGAAGTTCTCATCAGCGCCAGAACCAGTCCTAGCATTACACCTAGAATAAGCGCAAACGCGCTCACTCCAAGCGTTACAGGTATGCCCTTCAGCGCAACCAGAAAGCCTTCAACATATAGATTCATACTTATTTACCCTCAAACCACTTCTTGTATAGCTTCTCATATGTTCCATCTTTTTTGATGTTCTCAAGACCCTTGTTAATCTTTTCGAGAAGCGCTTTATCTCCCTTTGCCACGGCAAACGCATATGACTCGGCATCCAGTGTCTCGCCAACCGTCTTAAATGCTTTATTTGCCTTGACCGCACGTTCAGCAACCGGCTTATCGATAATCAAAGCATCTACGTCACCGTTCTTGACCTGAAGTAAGCAAGTATCTACACCGTCGTTTACCTTAACATCCTTAATTTTGCCTTGTTTCTTAAGTTCGTTAGCCTTGTCTGCACCCGTTGTCCCAATCTGAACTGCAACAGTCATATCCGGTGTGAGGTCATCAATCCCCTTTATAGTTGTATTATCAGACTTTACAAGAACCGAATTTCCACTGTCGTAGTATGTATTTGAGAAATCGACCTTTTTGACACGATCCTCGTTAGCGGTCATGCCGGCTGCAATAATATCGCAGTTCTTAGCGTTTACTGACGGAATAAGAGCATCAAAGCCGAATGACTTGAATTTTACTTCAAAACCCTGATTTTTTCCGATGGCTTTCATCAAATCCATATCGAAGCCTACTATATTTCCATCAGCGTCCGTAGTATCAAATGGTGCAAATGTTGGCTCCGTACCTACGACGTAAGTCTTCTTGCTCTTGCTCTCATCATCTTTTTTACTTCCACATGCAGCCGCTCCAACTGCTATTGCAAGAGCTACTGTAAGCACTACTGTTTTCTTTAATAAATTCTTTCCTTTCATTTTGATTTCTCCTCGAATTATTCTTATACTTATTCATAAATTAGTATTTTTATTACGACGTAATTATACATTATAGTTTATATTTATGCAACCATTGTTTTGTATTTTCTTTTAGTATCTGTGAATTTTTTCAAAATACTACCGTTTTAACGTTTTATCGCGGTGATTTGTTTATTTATATTGTAAAACCTTTCTTCATATTAACGGTTTGAATACTTATCTTTTGAATAATTAGAAAGCAGGTGAATTAGTTAGTCTTATCTATGTTATAATGCATACTAATAGATAAAGGAGATGATTTATATGAAAGATAGAATTCTAGAAGTCTTAACTAAGCTTGTAGCATGCGAAAGTATAAGTTGTACACCAAAGGAACCGTCAGCATCTGTGTATGTCAACGATTTTGTTAAACATATACCTTATTTTCAGGAACATCCTGAGTTATGCGGTGCATATGAGATACCAAACGATCCCTTCGGGCGCACGGTCCCATACGCACTTGTTTTAGGTAAGAGCAGGAATACAGTTATACTGTCGGGACATATAGATGTAGTTTCCACTGAAGTATACGGCGATGCAGAGCCGCTTGCATTCACGCTGGGGCCTGAGCTTGAGGCTAAACTTGCAACCAAGGATTTGAACGAGATTCAGAGAAAAGACCTTGAGTCGGGCGAATGGTTCTGGGGTCGTGGTGCTGCCGATATGAAAGGTGGAATTGCAATTGCCATGGTTCTCCTTGAGAAGTACGCAAAGCTTGCACAAGAAGGCAAACTGGAAGGTTCCTATCTCTTCTCCGCTGTTGCAGACGAAGAGTGCTACTCGGCAGGAATGAGAGCTATAATGCCAAAGTATCTCGAACTCAAGAATAAGTATTCACTGAACTTCAAGCTTTTAATAGATCCGGAGCCGGCATCCGAAGACGGACCTGCACAGGTTCTCTCGCTTGGCTCAATCGGAAAGACCATGCCGGTTATCATGACTCAGGGAGCAGTTGCTCACATAGGTCACTGCTATAACGGTATGTCATCTCTGAATATGCTAGCCGGAATATACCAAAAGACGGGAGGCAGCCTGGAATTCGTAGATATCTACAAGGATGAATCCTCAATGCCGTTAAACTGGCAATACATGAGAGATATCAAAGAAACCTATGACGTTTCCCTACCATTCCGCTCATGCGGATACATGACCGTATTGAGCTTCAAAACAACGATTTCAGAGACACTTGCAAAGCTAAAGAAAATCTGCGTGGAAGTCTTTGATGAGGAAGTTAGTAAATTAAACGCGCAATATCAGGAATTTAAGAAGCATAACCGCTTTGAGACTAAGGAGAAGATTTATTATCCAAACTGCGTCTACACTGTTTCTGAGCTCTGCGACAAGCTCCGCCAAAAGGACGGTGCCGCTTTTGATGAGTTCTATGATAAGCTCTATGACCAAGCTAAGGACATGATTACCAAAGGAAAAAGCTACCCGGATGCTACTATATACCTTATGGACAAGCTCTTGAGTTATGCTGATATAAAGCAGCCTGTCGTTTTGATAGGCATGGCTCCACCGTATTACCCTGCAACTCACAGTGACCAGATTAAGGGTCATGAGGGTTATGGCAGCAAGGTTTTCGAGTTCGCCAAGAAGCTTTCAGAAGAGAAATTCGGACAAGCCTTAACATCCGAGCACTATTTCACCGGAATTTCCGATAACAGTTACACGTCCATTCCGGATTTAGACTTTGATGAAATAACCGCAAACTACCCTATGTGGGGAAGTGCGTATAGCCTTGACTTTGATGCAATCAAAGAAATCTCGGTGCCTTCTATCCTATATGGTCCTATAGGTAGAGAGTATCACCAGTGGTCGGAGCGCGTAAACAAGCGCAGCCTTCTCGAGGTTATGCCGGAGATGCTTCAGAACGTTATCGAGTTTGCTTGGGAGAACTAACTAACTTAACGGGCTCTAAATAAAGCACCGTAAAATAAGGAGAGCAGCGCATGTATAAACCTACATATAATAATATAAGCAAGGAACGTGTTATACAGTTGCTACGAGCTCTTGTTTCCATCAAAAGCCCTTACTTTCATGAACACGAAATCATGGAGTTCACAAATTCATGGCTTAATGAGCACGGCGTTCCGGCTAAAATCCACAGCTACTGTGACGATGTAGCGACAAATTTCTGCGGTGAGAACGTATGCGGATGTATAGACAGCGGCAAACCTGGTCATATCATATATTTAGGAGGACATCTTGATACGGTAAATCTATGCGAAGGCTGGACAAAACCCGAATATGACGGATATATTGAAGACGGATATATGTATGGTCTCGGAAGTCTTGATATGAAATCAGGTTGCTGTGCGATAATGCTCGCCCTCGAGAAATTCATCAAAAATTATAAAGATACATTTACCGGAAAGATTATCTACCAGTTCGCCTCCGATGAGGAAGGTCCTTACGGGCTCGGAACAGTAGCTCTTATAAAGGATAATGTCGATGGACTTACGGATCCTATAGATTTTGCCATAATAGCAGAACCGTCAGCAGCTTTTACAGAATCTGTACATCCTAATATATGTCTTGGTGCAAAAGGTGGATACAACTATACCATTAAGCTTCACGGCAAAGCCTCACATGCGGCAATTCCTGATTTGGGGATAAACGCTGTGGACGATGCTGCGGAGGTAATACGAAGACTTAGGGATATTTCTCCCGTTATTGATGAACATCTAGGCAAATCTCTGCAATGTGTAATAAGCGTCAAAGGGGGAGGTAACGCCTGCAGCGTCCCCGATTATGCCGAAATTGAAGTTTTTAGGCATTGTGTCCGCGGGGAGAGCATAAATTCAATATATAATGAAGTCGAAAAAGCGATAAAGCAAGCCGGTATAAAAAGTAAATGGGAAATCGTATTCAGGCAGGCTCTATCAAATGAATTTGACGGAGGCTTTGTACCGTTCTGCACCGATCCGGGAAACGAATGTCTAAAAACATTGATTGCCGCTACAACAAAGGTCTGTGGACGTGAGCCGTCGTTCAGCTATTTTCAGAGCATTGGCGACTTCAACCACATCGGAGGACTTCTTTCGATTCCGACGGTTCTTTTCGGGGCCGACGGAGATTCATTTCATTCTTATGATGAGCGAGTCAAAATACAGTCTGTTGTTGAAATTTCAAACAGCGTTTTGGAGTTTCTCAAATATATACATTTAAACAATGGGAGGAAAAAATGAACGAATATGTAAGAAAGCGTATTGAGGAGATGGCCGTTGACTTCACTTCAGTGCAAAGTGTTGTCGACACGGAAGGCGAAATCACTATGGCGGAAAAAATCTATGACACCATGAGCGAGATTGATTACTATAAGAAAAACCCTGAGAAGCTTTACTACATCGACCTTAAGGACGATTTAATCGGCAGAAAGATTGTCGTTGCAGAGCTTAACGGTGAAAAGAAAGCTTCTGATAAAACCATCGTTCTCATCGGTCACTTTGATACGGTCGGTATCTCCGACTACGGTCCGCTTAAGGAGTACTCAACCCAGCCTGCAGAGCTGATTGAACGATTCCGCGAGCTTAAGCTTCCTGAGGAAGTAAGGGAAGACCTTGAGTCCGGAAAGTACATGTTCGGTCGTGGACTGTTTGATATGAAGTCCGGTGATGCCATTATCATCGCTATCATGGAAGAAATCAGTAAGGATTTAGCTAACTTCGAAGGAAATCTAATATACGCTGCTGTTTGTGACGAAGAGGGAAACTCGGGCGGAATGCTCAACTTTGTTCCTCACCTTGTTAAGCTAAAGAAGGAAAAGGGCTATGACTACATAGCTATGATAGATACGGACTACATGGCACCTGCATATCCGGGCGACCCGATGAAGTACATCTACGTAGGAACAGTCGGCAAAATCATGCCTACATTCTATATCGTAGGCAAGGAGACTCATGTAGGGGAGTCATTTGACGGACTTGACCCTAACCAGATTGCATCACAGCTGACGCAGAGAATCAATCTAAATCCTGAGTTCAGCGACACAGTTGATGGAGAAGTAACACTTCCTCCTATCACACTTAAGCAGAGAGACCTTAAGACAGAGTACTCTGTACAGATTGCAAACAAAGCTGTTTTGATGCTCAACTACGCAACTCACGACTCGACACCTGACCAGGTTCTAACAAAGATGAAAAACGCAGGTCACGAGTGCTTCCAGCAGGTTGTTGACACCCTAAACGAAAGATATGCGATGTACTGCAGTATGGTCGGCAGAGAGTTCAGAAAGCAGCCATGGGTTGCAAGGACCTTCACATACGACGAGCTGTATAAGGCAGTAAAGGCTGAGCTTGGAGACGAACTGGATGCAAAGGTTGCAGCTTACATTGAAGAGCTAAAGAAGGATACGACTATCGACGTTAGAGACAAGTCACTTAAAATTGTTGATTTCGTTCACGACCTATGGTCGGATAAGGACCCTATCCTAGTGGTTTACTTCACGCCACCTTACTATCCACACATCCACGTTGACGATAGTACAGCAAAGGGCAAAGCCCTTATCGATGCGGTAAATGGAGCGGTTGCAAGCGTTAAGGCTGATCCGGAATTTGACTATCAGCTAGTCAGCAAAAAGTTCCTCCCTTGCATTTCAGACCTAAGCTACGGTGCAGCTCCTAAGGATCCGGCAGTAATTGAAAGATTCGAGCTCAACACACCGGGCTACGGCGAAGGTAAGATTTACTCACTTCCACTAGCTGACATGCAGGTACTGGATCTACCTGTAGTAGACATCGGAACCGTAGGAAAAGACGCTCACAAGTACACGGAGAGAATCGAGACAAGATTTACATTTGAGTACACCCCTGAGCTAGTTTATCAGACAATACTCAACCTACTAAAGTAAGATAAACCAAAGATTTTAGGAGATCAAAATGAGAGCTCACGCAGACAAACTTTTTATCAATGGAAAAATTTATTCGATGGAGGCAGAGGGCTTATATTATGAAGCCCTAGCTGTCAAAGACGGCAAAATCGCCTTCATCGGTGATAACAATAGTGCAAAAGCAGGTTTTGATGCAGATGAAATCATCGACCTCGGCGGAAATGTAATGCTTCCGGGACTTGGCGATGCCCATCTACATTTCTTCGCTTATTGTCAGACCTTCACAACGGTGGATCTTGGCGGTGCAAAATCAAAGGCAGAAGCCCTGGAACGCCTCAAAGCGAAGGTGGCTGAAACACCTGAAGGCGAGTGGATTAGAGGAAACAACTTTGACCAGTCAAAATGGGACGACTGTGAGGACGAGATTCCTACAAGACACTGGCTCGACGAAGCGAGCAAAACGCACCCTATAGTTATAAAGAGAGTTTGCCTGCACACGGGAGTTGCAAATACCCTTGCCCTCGAGAAAGCCGGCATCTGCACCGGATATGACTTCGGTGATGGTGGCGTTGTCGAACTCGAATCGGGCGGTCATCCAAACGGAATCCTAAGAGAACAGGCAACTAAGATATTCGACGACCTTATCCCTGATCCGACAAAGATTCCGGAGGTTAAAACCGAGCTTATGAACAAAGCTTTGGCAGAAGCCTCTTCAGTCGGTCTTACCGCAATTCACACCTATGCGGCTGATATTTGGAAGTACACGGAAAACTTTGATGACTACCTAAAACTCGACCACGAAGGCAAATTGCCTCTCAGGGTTAGCATCTACCTAGACACATTGTATAACAAGCCATATCTCACCAAGAGAGAGATGGAAAATCCATACCTCAAGGTTAGATATGGCGGATATAAGATTTTTTCAGACGGTTCGCTAGGCTCTCGTTCAGCAAAGCTTTTCGAGCCTTACAGCGATGCTGCCGACACCGACGGTCTTCTCGTGCAAACGCAGGATGAACTCAATGAAAAGATGCTCACCGCTTACGAGATGGGGCTTCAGCCGGCCGTACACTGCATCGGTGACAAGGGGCTTGACTGCGTTCTAACTGCTGTCGAGTATACACTTGAGAAGAGCAGGGAACATGGTATGACGGCTGAGGAACAGGCAAATCGCGATCCGTTCAGAATTATCCATGCGCAAATGGCAAATCCTGATTTGATTGAGCGTATGAGCAAGCTTCCACTCATAGTTGATATTCAGCCAATCTTCCTAGCTACCGACCTCCACTGGATTGAGGAGCGCGTTGGTGCCGAAAGAGCGGCACACAGCTATCAGTGGAAAACATATATAGAAAAGGGGCTAAGACTCTTAGGCGGTTCAGACTGCCCTGTTGAAAGTTTCTCTCCATGGCATGGAATCTACGCTGCCGTTACCCGTAAGGACCTGGACGGTTTTCCAAAAACCGGGTATCACCCGGAGGAAAAGGTGAGCGTATACGACGCGCTCTGCATGTTTACGAAGAACATCCCTTACGGAACGGGACAAGAGGACTATCTCGGAACACTAGAAGTGGGCAAATTTGCCGATATGGTCGTAATCGACCGCAATATTTTTGAAATTGCAGAGGACGATATATTAAATATCAAAGTCGAATACACATATCTTGCAGGAAAAGAAGTTTATAGACAAGTATAGTATATAGAATTGGAGGCATTATGAGACTTGATTCTTATAGTGAAGTAAAAAGACTTACGAGTGAAATGGTTGCTATACCAAGCATAAACAAAGAGCCTTCCGGCGAAAGTGCAGTGGCTCAATATGTATACGATTATTTTGCCGGACTTGATTATTTTAAGGAGCATCCTGATTACATCAAAAAATTCCAAACCAAGGATGATTTTGTATGCAGGCACTCCACCTACGCTTTTGTCAAAGGAACAAAGGGTAATTCTAATAAAACCGTCATACTTATAGGGCATATAGATACGGTTGGCGTGGATGATTACATTCCTATTCAGGAATATGCCTTCAAGACGGAAGAGCTTCCACAAAAGCTGAAGGAAAGCTTTGACCTTTCGCAAGAGGTTCTGGACGATATAGAATCAGGTGAGTACATGTTTGGTAGAGGTGCTCTCGATATGAAATCGGGTGTTGCCGGTCATATGTATCTCATAAGGTATTTCTCCGAGCATCCGGAAGAACTGGACGGAAACATTCTCCAGATAGCGGAGTGTGACGAAGAAGACAATTCAAAGGGAATTATTACAGCTTTGGACGAACTTGTAGAACTCAAAAAACGCGAAGGCTTTGAGTATGTAGCCTGCATCAACGCAGACTATTCAACCAATTATAGCCCCGGTGATGAGCACAGATATATATATTACGGAAGTATAGGAAAGCTTCTACCTTGCTTTGTAGCTTTTGGCAAGGAAGCTCATGTAGGACAAGCCTTTAGTGCCTTTGATCCTAACCTGCTCATAGCGGAAGTAACAAGGAATATGTCGCTCAATACAGATCTCTGTGATATAGCTCAAGGTGAGGTTGCCATACCGCCCATTTCACTAAAACAGACCGATACTAAGGTCGGCTATACGGTACAGACAGCACTCACAGCTTTCTCATACTACAACTATTTTACACACGGACTCGGCCCCGGCGAGGTTTTACGGAAATGCCTTGATATCGGCAAGAAATCTTTTTCCGACGTCATCGAATATCTCAATACTCAGTATCGTCGTTTCTGTGAGCTAAGCAAGGTTGATTTCACGACTCTTCCATGGTCACCAAGGGTATATTCCTGGGATGAGTTCTACAGCGAGCTTGCCGAAAAGCACGGCAAAAAGTTCACAGAGAGCCTCGATGCCTATGCGCGAAAGCTAAACGAGGATGATCCTACACTAGATATGAGACTGTTCAGTCTTAAAGTCGCTGAAGAGGCTTGGAAATGGCACGAGGACAAATCCCCTGCCTTGGTAGTATTCTTCGGTTCTGTATATAGTGCAAGAATTGAGATGACTCGCAAGACAGAAAAGGAAAGAGCTCTACTTGATGCAGTTGAAACTGCTGTCGAAAAGGTTCGTCCGGAAAGCGAAAGACTTATCAAAACAAGGATGTTCTATCCATATATCTCAGACTCCAGTTTCATGGCGGTTTGTGACGAGCTTTCATCCGTTCAGGCTATCGAAAGCAACATGCCCGCTTGGAAACATAAATATGTTCATGAGACCGATAAGATTCTGGAAATCAACGTTCCGGTAGTTAATATCGGCACATTTGGACGAGATGGACACATGCTCACAGAGAGGGTCGACATGAAACAGACTTTCCGCAATGTGCCTAATATCACGTATGAAACAATTGTAGAATTGCTTAAGTAGCAAAAACACTTAATTCGATTTTTTCTGTGGTAAAGATACACCGATCGCTTAACTACAGATGAAATAAACTATGCGCAAGTTATATCAACAACTACTTATTAAGAAAGGAGAGGCATATGTTTATAATCAATGCTTTAATTGCCTTTGGCAACTGGTTTTGGGGAATTCCAATCCTAATTTTACTTGGCTTCGGTGGTCTCTATATAACAATCAGAGTCGGATTCCTGCAGTTCCGTCACTTCGGATATATCTGTTCACAGACATTCGGCAAAATGTTTGCCAAATCAGATACAGATGACGGCGTATCACCATTTGCTGCTGCTTGTACAGCACTTGCATCATCCATCGGTGCCTCAAACATCGTTGGTGTTCCGGTAGCTATCGCTCTTGGTGGCCCCGGTGCAGTATTCTGGATCTGGGTTATGGCATTCATAGGAATGGCTACAAAGTACACCGAGGTAACTCTTGGTCTGCTTTACAGAGAAAAGAATGAAGCCGGCGATTTTGTCGGTGGACCTTACTACTACTGCAGAGGAATTGGAAAAAGCGGTATCGCAAAGAAAATCGGTATATTCTTCGGAACTTTTTACGCTTTCGGACTTATGATAGAACTTATTCCATCGATTGCTTCACAGGCTGCATCTGTAACAAAACAGGGTATGGCACTTGGAATCCCTGAACTTCCAATCGCTATCGCTGTAGCTATTATAACAATCATCGTCTGCATAGGCGGCGTAAAGAGAATCGGTGACGTTTGCGATAAGCTCGTTCCAATCATGGCTGTAATTTACCTACTAGGTGCTTTGGTAATCATCGTTAAGAACTTTGATAAGATTCCTAATGCTTTTGCAGAAATATTCGGTTCAGCATTTACAGGCAGAGCTGCTTTCGGTGGATTCGCAGGAGCTTCTCTAGGTGCTGCACTAAGATGGGGATTTGCTCGTGGATGCTACTCAAACGAAGCCGGTATGGGTACTGCTCCTCAGGGACACGCTGCTGCTAACGTAGACCACCCTGTAAGACAGGGCCTCTGGGGCGTATTCGAGGTTACTGTTGACACAATCATCGTTTGCACAGTAACAGCTCTGGCAGTTTTGGTTTCCGGCGTTTGGACAGAAAAGGGAATCGATGCCGGTGCTCTGGCACAGGCTGCATTCAGCAAGAACTTCAACCCAGCATTTGCTAACTACTTCGTAGCTATCTGCGTATTCCTATTCGTGCTTTCAACAATCATCGTTGTTACATTCTACGGACAGAGACAGGCAGAGTTCCTATTCGGAATGACATTCGGCAAAATCTGGGTATGGGTTTACATCGTAGCAACTGTAGTAGGCGGACTCGGAATAGACCTCGGCGTACTGTACTCACTAACAGACGCATTCCTGGGACTCATCATCATTCCAAATATGATAGCTGTGATTCTCATGGTACCGCAGGTAAAGAAAGCTCAGGACGAGTTCTTCAATACTCCCGGAAAATACTATCTGGCGGATAAAGCTGCAAAGGCAGCAAAGAAGGCTGCTAAACAGTAGACTTCAAGATCAAAATATTTTAATAAAAACTTCTTTTGAGGTTCACTAATCAGTATATGCTTGCGCAATAAGGCGGGAACGCGTTCAGCGTTCCCGTTATTCAATCATTAGTTATTCATTTTTTAGGAGAACGCTTATGTTTATACTCAGAGCCATTATTTTAGTGCTCGCACTTTTTATGGGTGTATTTTTTACAGTATTTGTACTGACAGCGATAGAAGCAAAGTCACCAAAATTTGAAGAACTCTCACGTCGCATACATAAAGCACTTCCGGAGAAGCTCTGGTTGGCAATTTTCATAGTCTCCCTAATAATTCTTTTGTTCGCATTCTATAAGCTCACAGGCCTGGAGTACGTACGCATAGGAATTTTTACAGGTCTAATATCCGGACTGTTCCTCTACTTCCGCGCAGGCCCTAACATCAATAGGGAAGAGATGGAGAAGGATGCACAGAGAAAGGGTGCAAATCCAACGGGATTTCTGAACTTCTTTCAGGGGCCGGACAAGAGCGCATATCAAGACAAGAAGTCTGCCAAGAACAAGCCTTATAAAAGTAATAGAAACAAAAAGAGAAAATAACGAAAACTACAAAGGACTCAGCAAGCATAATCTCTGAGTCCTTTTGATTTATCTTTGATATATTATTAGATATCGTCTCGGTTGATTGGGCAGGACATGCAGCGAGGGCCTCCCCTTCCTCTTGAAATTTCAGCTCCCGGTATCGCCAAAACCTTAACGCCCTTCTTATCGAGAAGCTCGTTCGTAACGTAGTTTCTCTCGTATGTAACAACCGTTCCCGGTGCTATGCAAAGTGTGTTTGAACCGTCGTTCCACTGCTCTCTCTGTGCTGCCATCTTATCATCTCCGCCACATCGAATCAGCTCAACTGCCGGTAGGTTCAAAACTGACTTTAGTATGTTTGTCAAAGTATCTGTAACCGAGCTATACTTCACCTCACCGTCTCTATCAAGCTCCATCTCAAATAGCTGAAGCGGTGCCTCAATCTCAGGATGAATGGTGAACTTGTCGTAGTCTACCATTGTGAATACGGTATCCAGGTGCATAAAAGCACGAGTCTTAGGTATGTCAAATACTATTACACGCTTGAATTCGGAGTTTCCGAGCAGGTTGCGAGCAAATCGCTCTATCGCTGCCGCTGTAGTTCTCTGGCTTAGCCCAACTGCTACTGTCTCTTTGTTCAGAACCAAAATATCTCCACCCTCGATTGCGTAGTCGTGATCGTAGTCATACCACAATCTGTTTTCTCCACCTGAGAATTCCTCATTGTATCGGTACATGTACTTGAGTAAAAGTGCCTCTCTACGTCTTGTGCCTGTGCTCATGTGGTGAATGCTGAGTCCGTTTCCTATGCATGCACCCGGGTCACGAGTGAAGTAAAGGTTCGGCATAGGATCTAGGTAGAACGGGTAAGATGAAGAAATAAATTCGGCAAACGAATTCGACTTGAAACTTGGAACCTCGTCCTTCTTAACACCGCTGACAATCTTTGCAACCATCTCCTTCGTCGGCATCTCGTTCAAGTATTGGAAAACTGCCTCCCCGGCGAATTTGCTGTTCATATGGCTCTCTGCAATGAATTCTTCCAAAAATTTAGCTTTAATCTCCGGATTTGCAAGCGCCTTAGCTGTCTCATCTACGTAGTATACCACTTCGACGCCGTTGTCTCTAAGCACCTGAGCAAAAGCATCGTGTTCTTGCTGTGCAATCTTAAGGTATGGTATATCATCAAAAAGCAATCTTGCAAAGTTCTCCGGAACAAGGCCCTCAACCTCATAGCCAATTCTATGAAGAAGAACTTTGTTTAACTTTCCAATCTCAGAATAATTGTGTATTCCGGGTCTCATAAAATCCTCTCTTTTCTCTATATCAATATCTTATATAACTAAGATTGTAACATTGATAAAAAAATCGTCAAGCTATTCGTTTTAATAAGCTGCTTTGATGTGGTATACTTTTATCAAAGAAAGATAAATTGAGGACAACTTATGAAGAAAATCTTACTCATTGCAACGGGTGGAACAATCGCTTCAGTCCAAACCGAAAACGGTCTGAAACCTGCGATTTCCCCGGAGATGTTGCTTTCATATATCCCTAATGCCTGTACAGAGTGCGACATTGATGTAAAGCAGATTTTTAATATAGACAGCACCAATATCCAGCCCGAGCACTGGATGCTCATAGTCAGAGAAATTGAGTCAAGCTACGATAGCTATGACGGCTTTTTGATAACGCATGGAACGGACACCATGGCATATACAGCATCAGCTCTTTCCTACCTGATACAGGGAGCATCTAAACCTATAGTTTTGACAGGTGCTCAGAAGCCGATTTCAGACGAATTCACCGATGCAAGACGCAACCTCAGTGACAGTATAAGCTTTATACTTAACGGCGGTCTTAACGGCATTTTTATCGTCTTTGACGGCAAGGCAATACTGGGAACCAGAGCACGTAAGATTAGAAGCAAAAGTTTTGCCGCCTTTGACAGTATAGGCTACCCTATCGCTGCTTTCATAGATGATAATCGGATAATCAAATACTTAGAGGCTCCGGTAATCCAAGGAGAGGCGCGCTTTGCTCCGTCGATATCCGATTCCGTATTCCTGCTCAAGCTGATTCCCGGAATCAGACCCGAGATTCTCGCATATCTTGGCGAGCACTACGACATCATCGTGATTGAAAGCTATGGTGTTGGTGGTATACCATTCTATGACAAAAGAAACTTCATGAATGAACTTCGTGCCTTGACCGAAAAGGGTAAAATCATCGTTATCGCGACTCAGGTCATGCTCGAGGGAAGCGATGCGGAGAAATACGAGGTTGGCGCCCTTGCCCTCGACAGATACAATGTGCTTCAGTCCTTTGATATGACGGTGGAATCGGCAGTAACAAAGCTGATGTGGCTATGTGCCGAGCATTCGGACTACGAAGAAATCCGAGACGGTTTCTACACGTGTATTAACCACGACCTGCTCTACGAACCCAAGAACCAGAAGAGGAGCAATTTGAAAATCCAGTAACTGAGACGGACGCCTGATAGATTTTGCGTCCCATACATATAGAATAAATTGGAGGAAAATATGGAATTAAATCAAGTAAAGGAACAACTACTTAAGCTACAGAGTCGCCTTAGCGCATACGCACACGCTATGGAAAGCATAAGCTATGACGGACAGACTGTTGCCCCGAAGGGCACTGCCGAAAACCGTGCTCACTCTCTTGCCGTACTCAGCGAGGAGGAATACCTAATCAAAACAGGAAGTGAAACAGTAGCCCTTCTCGAGCTTCTAGACAATAACAAAGTTGTTTTGACAGAAGAGGAAAAGCGCATGGTTCACCTCATGCTCAAAGATATCCGCCGCATGCAAAGCATCCCTATGGACGAGTACATCGCCTATCAGGAGCTTGTTGTAAAAGCTGAATATGTTTGGGAGGATGCTAAGAGAAACAACGACTTTGCTTCCTTTGCACCATACCTAAGCGAAATCTTTGAGACAAATATCAAATTTGCAAAGTACTGCGCTCCCGATAAAGCGCCTTACGACTACTGGCTCGGTGAATACGAGGACGGCCTGACAATGGAAGTCTGCGATGAGTTCTTCGCCAAGTTAAGAGAAAGAATCGTACCGCTAATCAAGCACATTTCGACAAGCGAGCAGGTTGATTCATCATTCCTCAAGGGAAACTTCCCTGTTGCCAAGCAGGAGGAGCTCTCATACTATCTGATGAAGCTCATGGGGCTTGACCTTGCACACTGCGGTCTTTCAACAAGTGAGCATCCGTTCACAACAAGCCTCGGTTCACATCTTGATGAGAGAATTACGACCCACTATATGGATGATGACTTCGCTTCTTCTATGTATAGCGTAATCCACGAAAGCGGTCATGCACTCTACGACACGGGAGTTGACGACAAGTATCTATACACACTTCTCGACGCAGGCGTTTCTATGGGAATCCACGAAAGTCAAAGTAGATTCTACGAGAACCTGCTAGGTAGAAGCAAGGAATTTGTAGCATTTGTACTTCCTAAGTTAAAGGAGCTTTTCCCTTCGCTCAAGGATGTCACAGCCGAAGCGCTTTATCGTGCAATCAATAGGGTTGAACCTTCTTTTATCAGAACAGAGGCAGATGAGGTTACATATTGCCTTCACGTTTTGGTGAGATATGAGCTCGAGAAGAAACTGATGGCCGGCGAGATAAAGGTTACGGAACTACCTGAACATTGGAATAAGCTATATAAAGAATATCTGGGAGTCGACGTTCCTAACGATAAGCTCGGTGTTCTTCAGGATAGCCACTGGGCCGGCGGTGCAATCGGCTACTTCCCGTCATATGCACTGGGTTCCGCCTATGGCGCTCAGCTTCTATCAAAGATGGCTGCCGAAATCGACGTCAAAGACGCTCTATCAAAGGGCGACTTCTCAAAGATAAACGAGTGGAACAGAGAGCACATCTGGAAACACGGAAGTCTCTACCGCTCAGATGAGCTTCTCGAAAAAGCTCTCGGAGAGAAATTCTCAGCTGATGACTATATTGACTACCTAGAGAAGAAATTTAAAGAAATATATAAATAGAAAGAGCGGCGAAAGCCGTCCAAAGGAGTATCTGAATGTATTATGACACAGACAGTAAAAACGGAAAGGAGAGTATGATTTAGCCTATGAGCTAATCATACAAGAAAAAATGAAAATTGAAAGGCAAAAAAATCGTATATTGGGCCCATTGTTTCAATTTCTTGCTGTAACTTTCGGCGCTGTTCTTTTTGCGATAAACCTCTGCAGCTTTGTTCCTGCAGGAGGTCTTTATCCGAGCGGCTTCTCCGGAATTGCAATTCTGATCCAAAGAGTCTGTGCTAAGTTCTTTGCACTTGACATACCGTTCACAGCCCTATATATTCCGATAAACCTTATTCCTATCTACATAGGCTTTAAGTACATCGGCAAAAGGTTCACACTTTACAGCCTTTACGTAATCGCACTCACCAGTATTTTGACCGATACAATTCCGAAGTTTGTAATAACTGAGGACATGCTCCTAATATCTGTATTCGGTGGAATCCTCAACGGACTTGCTGTTGTTGTTACGCTTCTAGCCGGTGCAAGTGGTGGCGGTATGGACTTCATATCGATATTCATGTCGGAGCGCAAGGGCAAGGACGCATGGAATTTGATACTGCTCACAAACTCTTTGATTTTGCTGACTGCAGGATGCATTTTCGGCTTCGAAAAAGCCCTGTACTCTATTATATTTCAGTACTGCAACACGCAGATTATCAAGCTCTTCTACAAGCGCTATCAAAAGCACACACTGCTCATCATCACCGATAAAACTCAGGAGATTTACGAGCAGATTCGCATCGTTACACACCACGACGCAACCCTGTTTGTAGGCACCGGTTGCTACGAGGGTGCCGAAAGAAAGATGCTTTACTCGGTTGTAAACAGCGATCAGGTCTCAACGGTCATAAATATTATTAAAGAGATAGACCCTAAAGCATTTATCAACTCGCTTAAGACTGAGGAGCTTAGCGGCAGATTCTATAAACAGAAGAAGAGATAAAATCATCCCAATGAGGAATTTTATTATTACAAAAAACCCAACCACGCGTCAAACGCGTGGTTTTACTTATACAATGAGACGAGAGCCGCCGGTTCTCGTCTTTTATGTTTTGATAGAAAAGATTTTTTAATATAGAGATAATTATAGGCTTGATTTCCTCCCACAAAGAGTTATTATATAATTAAGAATAGTCGAATACGGTTCTTGGATGTGATTTTATGTATACGAGGTACTTGTCATGAACACAGAGAAAATCGTAAAATACATGTTTTATTCACTGTCAGCGGTGATATGGAGCACGCTGATATTAACATACTCTATAATCGAGCTAGATATTGCGTATTTATGGATTGGGGATATTCTGGAATTCATATATAAGCATTGTTTCGTTTATATATCAATATTTTATATGTTCATCTTATCAATGCATTTTATATATCGCTATAGAAAATATAAAACTATGGAAAATATAAATACCTATATTTCCGCAAGAAAAGCCTTTGTTATAACTTCTCTAATTGCGCTGGAATTAAATGTATTTACGATTGCATTCGTTGTATATGCCATGTATCACCCTGAGTTCTCGCTTCCGATACCTTTTGACCCTAACATTTTGTTCATATCATGTTTTATCTCTATAATAGCCTGGGGCATTTCCTTAGTCACGGTTATATGCAGTTATTTTGTAGTAAGGAGGAAATAAGTCATGAGAAACAAAGCAAAGATATTCTCTATAGCTTTAGTCCTTGTAATTGCAGCCATCTTGATCCTTGTCTTTTATAGCAAGTCTTCGAAGACCAAAGTCGCAAACAATTTTCGCGAAGACTACCTCAAGATTTCTATGAAGGCAATTCAAACAAATCCTGAGCTTGTCACTGTCAGTAAGAAGGATAAAAATGGTGAGTTTAAGGATATAACTGCTAAGTTCTATATCGATTACATAACGGATATTCAAGAAGGTAAGTTCGACAAGGCCCTGAAACTGCTTTCTGACGAGGATAATTACAGTATCTATTTTGAGAGCGGTCACACTGACCTGAAACCTCTTTTGGTAGAATTTCGCGATGGCTATGAAAAGACGGGAATAATAGGACGAATCCTTCAACATATCCGCGAAGCAAAGGAACAGAATCTAAAGCCGATAAAGCTTAGCGAAGAGGAACAGGCAATAAGAAATTTTGCTCATGTAGTTTTTAACTTTAACTACAAGGATAGATACACAAAGTACATAGATAATAAAGACAAATACTATGAGCAATTTAAAGATGTTGCAACGAAAAACTGCATAGAGATGATGAAGCTTGAGCATTTTCCTTATGAGATTGAGGAAATATACGGTGCAGATAAAAAATCCAGTGTATTCATCAAAGTTAAACCACGCCCGGGTGGTGACTACACCGCTATAAGCTACCAGTTGCGAGACGGTACAGTGTACAAAGTAACTCAGGTATTCGAAGCAAAATGCAAGAAAGTTAATGGCAGGATGCTGGTCGATGAGTTCCTGGAGCTTAGTACGGTTTGGAATGAGTTATAAAAGATGAATGACAAATACAAAAGGAGGGCAATGCTCTCCTTTTGTGCTTAGAGCTGTGTATTATCACAAGTTTTCATAAAAAACAAATAATAAAATAACTTATTTTCTTACTTCCCAGAATCCACCTCTATTTGCTCCGTGGCGTACCAAACGTCCTTCTTCACGCAGAGATTTAATTATTCGCTCAACCTGACGACTGGATAAATTAAGTTTTTCTGCAATTTTTACTGCACTCAGTCTTGGATTATTATCTAAAAGATTTAAGATTTCCTCTTCATTTTCTCCGACATTTTCTCCGACATTTTCTCCGACATTTCTTGTTCTTATAAGAATTTCTTCTAAGGCAGTCTTTATAATATCCAGCATGAATAAAACAAAATCATTGGCATTTTCGCTTTCGTTGGAAGCTCCTATTGCATCATAATATGCCTGCTGATTATCATGAATCAATGATTCTATAGGTACCCAAGCAAAAAACGGCTTCCATTTCGATAAAATCAAGGTGTGCCACAATCTTCCCGTTCTTCCATTTCCATCAAAAAATGGATGAATGAATTCGAATTCATAATGAAACAAGCACGCTTTTATCAGCGGATGCAAGCTGCTTTCTTTGAGCCATGTAAATAAATTTACCATCACTTCCGGTATGTAGCTTGACGGAGTTCCTGCATGAATCAATTTTTCCCCATCATATACACCTGCATTCCCACTCCGAAACATACCGGACTCTTTTATTAGGTCTTTTGTCATAATTTTATGAGCTACTAATAGATCTTCTATTGAATAAGGATTCAATATATCTAACTTCTCATATATCTCATAAGCGTTTTGGACTTCTTTAATCTCCGCCGGTGGAGCAAGGACTCGTTTACCATCAATAATATCTGTCACCTGCCCGATTGATAGTGTATTTTGTTCAATTGCAAGCGAAGAATGAATCGTTTTAATACGATTTTCTCTTCGGAGTATAGGATTTGTAGTCAAGCCTTCATATGCAGAAAGTTCTCCACTCAGCTCTGCAATTTCAGCAGTAATAGTCGCTATTTGTTCATTCATTTCAAATGGTGGTTTATAAAATTTCATTGTAACTCCATAATGATTTTACTATAAAATCAGCTAATCTAAGAGACCTTCCATCACTGTGAATAGTATAGCACAAAAGGAGAGCATAGCCCTCCTTTTTCTATCGCTTAAATACGATTTTACCTCCAACCATGGTCATGACCGGAAGTATATCCTTGATTTCATCAGGGTTTACCGTGAATATGTCCTTATCTAAAAGAACCATATCAGCTAGGTATCCCGGCTTTATGCGGCCTTTGATGTCTTCCATAAATTCGCCGTAGGCACTCTCGATGGTGTAGGCATCTATTGCCGTTTCAACATCGACACACTCTGCCGGATAGAATCCACCCTCCGGCCTTCCCTGTCTATCCTTTCTGGTCACAGCCATATAGATATTAGGGAATGGATTGCAGTCCTCAACCGGGCAGTCTGTGCCATAGGATACGTGTGTCCCCTTCTTTGCCAGACTTCCAAAGGCATATGAGCTCGAAGCCAACTCTGAACCAACTATGTCATCTACGATTTTCATATCGTAGTCCAGGAAGATCGGCTGTGCGAAGACGAGAATGTTCAGCTTTGCTATTCTATCGACGAGTTCCTTGCTCGTAATTTGACAGTGGATCAGGGCATGTCTCAGCTTGTTTTCACCATCTACAAAGGCTTTCTCATAGCTATCTATCGTGCGCTTTACTGCCTCATCTCCGATTACATGAGTAACCACTTGAAGTCCGTGCTCCTTTGCGATGCGGCAATACTCATCCATATCTTCAACGCTTATCCACTCAAGCCCGTGGTCATCCGGATTTCCGACATAGCCATTAGTCATCAAAGCGGTTCTGGCACCTAGGCTTCCGTCCTTAAAGAGCTTCAGCGGTCCAAGTGTGAGCCATGATTCCTTAGGATAGTCGCCATTTGCATACTCTCCATTCTCAAGATACTCCTTAAAGTCATCAAGTCTATTGAAGCAAACCTGATGTCTATATCGGAGCAAAGCCTCTCCCTTATCGTATATGTCGTGGAAGAGCTTAAAAGCCGCAGGACCGTCCATAAAGGTCGTTCCCACATCATTACTCTGAACGCTCGTAAGTCCGTGAGCAACCGCATATTCCATGGTCTCAAGCAGAATCTTACGCCTCTCTTCCAGTGAAAAATCAGGTATAAGGCGCTTTGCTATGTTGCAACCGTTTCCTGTAAATATACCGCTTGGCTTTCCGTCCTCGCCTACAAGGTAGTCGCCTTCCTTGAAGAGCTCCTTGTTTACCTCGATATCGAGCATCTCCAGGAGTTTTGAGTTTGTTGAAATTATATGACCGCAAACTCTCTCAAGAACTATTGGAAATTCTGTACTGATCTTGTCGAGATCATTTTTGTCCGGAATCCTGTTGCTATCCACGAAATTATCCTGATTCCAGCCGATGGCGTGGAGTCCCTCTTTGACGTGATTAGGATGAGTTCTTGCAAACTCTCTGCATATCTCAACCATCTCATCTATCGAAGTAACGCCTTCTATCATCGCCTGATTTCGCGTCTCACCAAACTGCATGAAGTGCAGGTGAGAATCGTTGAGTCCCGGTATCAAAGTTCTTCCCTCGCAGTCAATCAGCTGCGCTGCACCACAATTTCCATCTAGTTTTGATGCCTCGGCTTTGATATCCTCATTAGATCCAACCGCTATAATCTTGTCATCCTCGATTAGAACGGCCTCTGCAAAGCTTCCTCTCTCAACATATACCTTTGCATTAAATAAAATCTTACGCATTCTGTTTCACTTCTTTCTTAAGCTTTTGGTCAAAGATAAAGTAAACAACTGCACCGATTGCCGGAACTACAAGTCCTAGAGCACCGTTAACCGGGTCTTCTACAACTCCCTGAACGAGAAGCCCTATGAATACAAGAGTAACAAGGATTACGGAAACCGGGTAGAACCAAACCTTGTAAGGCCTCTCGATATTAGGATATTTATGTCTTAAAATAGGCAGTGCGATGATAACCATAACGTTAAATACCATGCCACTGATTACGACCAGGTTTGTCAACTGATCAAGATTTCTTAGCAGAACCAATACAACTGAAAGTACGCATTGAACGATGATAGGCACGGTTGGAACCTTGTGCTTAGGGTGTAGCTTCTTAAAGCTCTTGAAGAAGTGTCCCTCTTCAGCCATCGCATAGTACATCCTTGGCTGTGCCAAAGTCATTCCGTTGAGTGTACCGAACATCGCCAGAATCATGCCGATAGAAACGATAACTCCGCCCGCGTTTCCGAGAAGAGTCTTTGCGACTGCAGTGCCTAGGTAGAGATCCTCTTTTGATATCATCTCTGCAATCTTATCATGAGGAAGAACCTTCATGATTGCGAAATTGAACAGTGTATATAGGAGTGTAACTCCACCGATTCCGATGATTATTGCTAGCGGCATATTCTTCCTGGGATTTCTGATCTCCTCGGCAACCGTATTTAGGTTTGTCCATCCCTCGTACGCCCAAAGCGCTGCAACGATTGCAATAGCCATCATTGAAACAATGTGAGTGTTGTTCTCTGCTGCATATGTTGCCGCCGAGCCTAATGAAAGGTCAGGGCTTACCTTGCCGACAAATAGTGCTACTCCCATTACGATTACAATAGGTACCAGCTTAGCGACCATGGAAAGGCTCTGAACCACTGAAGCAATCTTTACTCCAACCAGATTGTAGATAGTTGTGCCGATAATCAAAACGATAGCGGCTACTTTGATACCGAAGTCACTTATATCAAAGAAAGACCTGGCAACGTTCATCAAAGCGATTGAAACCGCAGCTATTGATCCCGGCCCACCGAGTAGCCAATCTGTAAAGCCTGCCATAAATCCCACAACAGGGTGAAAAGCCTCATTTAGGTAGATAACCCTTCCGCCTGCCTTAGGCATCGCAGTTCCAAGCTCTGCATAGCAAAGACCTGCAACAAGTGAGATGACACCTGCAAGCAGCCAACAGATTAGCGCCAGACCGCTGTTCATCCCCGTTCTCTGAAGAACGTATGAGCCTAGATAGAATATTCCGGAGCCAATCATGATTCCACCGATAATACTGATTCCGCCAAATACGCCAATCTCTCTTTTGAATTCGGTTTTTTCAGTCGTCAACGAAGATAATTTCTTATCATCATGCATAAAAATCCCTCCTTAATGTGTACGCTTATAAAATTAAAAGCGCTTTAGATAACCAAAGCACTTTAAACTACTTTCCGTGAGTATAACTCAAATTCCATGCATTGTCAAACAATATTTAAGCACGAAAAGCAAGAGTTTTTAATTAAGTAAATGGGTATAAATTAAGATTTCTAATTATATTTATGCATTATGCTATTTATTTTGCGTTATAGCACTTATCTCTATACAGAGATAACTCTACTTGCCGTTATCAGTTCTTTTATTGTCTCGTTTTCACTATCCCAGAGCTTCCTGGTCTCATCGTAAAACTCCAGCTTGCCCTCGCTTAAAACCATGGTTTTTTCGGCCATTATAGATATTGCGTTTAAATCATGAGATATGAATATGAGCGTCATACCATTTTTCTTGATCATTTTCTTCAGTATCCTCATCACTTCAAGCTGCACCGGTATATCTAGCGCCGATATTATTTCATCTGCAACCAGGACCTTGGGCTCCGTCAGCATTGCTCTGCAAATTGCCATTCTCTGAAGCTGCCCGCCCGATAGCTGCTCCGGATAGCGCTCGAGCAAATCCGGATCAAGCTCACACTGAACTAGAAGCTCTTTAATTTTTTCGCTCACGCTTTCCTTGATTGCTCTTGTTCTGCATGATTTCGCTAAGACTCCATTCTCGCTTTTTATAAAGCCTTTCTCGTATCTTAAAGCAACATCACTTAGGGATTTCCCTATGGTCTGACTTGGATCAAAAGCTGCCTTTGAGTTTTGAAATACCATCTGTATAGGATACTTTGATGTATCTCTTCTCTTTTTTCCTACTACAGGTAATAGTTCATTTCTAAATAGAACCTCTCCGCTGTCCGGCTCCATGATTCCGACTAAAATCTTGGAAAGAGTTGATTTCCCGCTTCCCGAAGCTCCTGCTATACCTAGAGTTTCACCCTCGTTTAAGCTAAGACTTACCTTATACAAAACCTTAAGCCCATCAAAGCTCTTATCTATATTCCTTGCTTCAATTATCCTTTTCTTTCGCTTAATCATTACCTTTGTATTCCCCTCGTGACACAAGTTCCTTTGACGCATTTAGCAGTCTCAATCCTTCATCGCTTTTAGGCGATTCGAAGAACTTTTCAACGCTTTGAAGCTCTACTAGCTCACCCTTACTCACTATTGCAATATCGTCGCATAACTTCTTTATCATTCCGGGACTATGACTCACATAAATCATAGTAAGGTCGTGATTCTCAGCTAGAGTCTGCAAGATTTCCAGAGTGTTTAACTGGTTTATTACATCAAGTGCTGAAGAAGGCTCATCTGCGATTAGAAGCTTAGGATTCTTCACCATTGCCATTACGAAAACCGCCCTCTGTCTCATCCCTCCGGAAAACTCCTGAGGCAGTAGATTGAGCTTTGCTCTGTCCTTACCAAGGCCAAGCTTTTCGAGCCATTCAATGGCAAGCCCCTCACATTCGCTACCTTTAATACTCTTAGTAAACTCTATTTCTCTGCAGACCTGATCCAAAACGCCAACGTAAGGATTCAGTGCATTTATTGAATCCTGAGGTATATAGCTTATGTACTTCTTCAAAACCTCACGTCTGTCGGCTTCCCTCATCCTATTTAGATCATACTCACCTAGAATTTTGCTTTCACCGACAATTTCCCAACTCTCCTTTGGCAGACTTCCTAGAATGCCCTTTATCAAAAGGCTTTTACCCCCTCCTGAGCTTCCCGTAATTCCCAATTTATTGCCACGGCATAGCTCAAAATTAACATCTTTGAGCTTGTAATCTTTGATAGGGGAATTAGCCCTTTTGAATCTCCCAATACGGCTCCCATCTACCGCATCCTTGTGTATTATTCCAAAATTTTTAAGCGAAAGTATTTTTTCTTCCATCAAAATTTTATCATCCTTTACTATACTCTTCTAACTCTCCACTCATGCTCCAAAGCATCTGAAATTTAGCCATCACTTGTATTTCTTGTCCTTCCAATCGTCAAACATGTAATACATAAACAATGACAGTGACAAAATGCCTAAAGTTGGCCAAAGTATCAAAATAGGCTTTTCGACCATATAAAATCTGTACTGGTAAAGCATGCTGCCCCAGTCCGGAGTGGTTATATCAGACCCTAGGCCGATGAAAGTCAAAGACGCATATGCGAGTATTATATTTCCACCCTGACTTGCCAAGACAGCCATTATCGGAGGCAGATTGTTCTTCAGAATATGGCTGAACAAAATTTTATTCGTAGGTGTTCCCAAAAGCTTTTCAGCTATTATGAATTCCTCATCCAGCATCTTTCTGGTAAGATTCTCGCTTTGATAGGCAAACGCACCAATTCCGTATATTCCTAAAGCCATTCCTACCGCAAAAGGTGAATTTCCAACAGTCATTATTACAATGAGCGCAACAATCAAAGAAGGAACTACCATGGATATATCGGAAAATAGCCTAACTAAAATCCTTATATTCCCTCCAAAGTAACCGCTAATTGTTCCTATTGTGCATCCCACTATTACAGAGGTTATGCTTGCAGAAAGCAGTACCGTAATTGTCCTATTAAATCCCACGACCATGAGAGCAAAGATGTCTCTGCCAAGGTCGTCAGTACCCAAGAGGTGGGCGCTGCTCATAGGTAGAAATTTGTGGTCAATGTTTACCATTTTAGGGTTTTGCGTTGGGAGTAATGCGCAGACGATTACTAAAGCCATCAAGATACTTCCGCCAATTAAGAACTTTTTCATGATGACACCTCCCTCTTCAAAATCCTACCCATTACAAACTCGAAAACTACATTCACCAGGAACATCCACAAAACCAAAATCATTATATAGCTTTGAACCATTGGATAATCTCTTCTGGATATGCTTTCTATCAAAAATGTACTAAGACCCGGAAGCGCCATCGCAAACTCAACTACTGTTGCTCCGCCTAGAACCGATGAAAACTTGGATATTGCAATGGAAAAAAGTCCGTATAGTGCAGGCCTGCTTCCATATTTCAGCAGAGCCTTCTTGCTGTCGTAGCCCCTTATGGTGTAGTACTGCATGAACATGCTTTCAGCGGTTTCCTTAAAATGAACCCTAACCGCTCTGGACATAGGCCCAATCATTGGAAAAGCGACAAAAATAATAGCAACAATAATACCTGCCGGTGTTACATTAGTAAAGAACTTCATTATTTGAAGCTTTACGCCAAGGAAATATATTGTAATCAAAATCAGCAAAAATACAGGCACCGTCTGACTCATCAAAGTAAGAGCTCTAGAAATATAGTTGTATTTTCCCTTATCGTTTAGTGACGCCTTATATCCTATCCAAAATCCCGCAAGCATGGCTAAGAGGATTCCGCCCATTCCGAGACCAAAAGATAGCGGAAGTCTTGAAATTATCTCAGACTTAAGCGAGCCCTGAGTCAAATATGACTTTCCCCATTCGCCAGATAAAAAGTCCTTCATCCAGCTAAAATACTGCTGAACTAGAGGCTCATCAAAATGATATTGCGCCTCTATAGCTTTGATATTTTCCGCCGTCCTCGGAAGTCCAAGCTGTGTCAAAGTTATGTCTACCGGAGAACCCGGAGTTATTCGCACAATGGCAAAGGCTACAATGCTGGTTGCGAAAAACACAAGTATCCACTTTAAAATTAACTTTACATATTTGTTCATATGTTTCATGTCATCCTTTAAATAAGGGGATGTAACACATAATGCACACCCCCTTGTTTCACTATTTAACTTTTAGAGTTGAGTTTACAATGTAGTAATCTCCATTCCAAAGCTTATAATCCTTTAGCTTGTCAGATACAGCTGCATGCCACTTAGGATCCATTGTCATCAAAACAGGTCTATCCTTTAGAATCTGCTCCTGTGCCTCTATTGCAAGTTTATCGATGTTCTCAGGATTTGTTTCACTACCCATCTTGTCAAGAATCTCATCTGTTGTAGCTGAGCTATATGACATGAAGTTATTAGGTCCACCTGTTCTGAAGAACTGGTTCAAGAAATATACCGGTGTTCCTGCCGGAGAAGGATGCTGTGCATATACAAGAATATCAAATTTCTTGCTTGCTGTAACCTTTGATATATCGTCTACCACCTCAACTGATGTCTTGATTCCAAGCTTCTCCAGCTCTGAAGCGATTGTCTGGCTAGCCTTTGGAAGGTCTGCCTTTGAGCTATATGTCTTGATAGAAAGCGTCAGTTCCTTGCCATCTTTCTTTCTGTACTTTCCGCCATCCTCTAGCTTCCATCCTGCGTTATCAAGTAGTGCCTTTGCCTCATTTAGGTTATATGTGGCCGATACTTTAGCATCAAAGCTGTTGTATCCTGCAAATAGTCCTGTTGGAAGCGTTCCACCATCAAGAGCCTTCTTTATAGCCTCTCTATCTATGCCCTTGTCTATAGCTTCTCTTACTGAGGCATCTTTTAGAATATCATTTTCTAGGTTCAAGAATGTATAATACTGATATGCTGCATCAAAATCTATAACATTTTTCTTTTTGTCCTTTAGTTCCTTTGCAATATCACCTGTCAATCCGAACGCCAGATCAATTTCCCCTGATTCGAACGCCAGCTTAAGAGCATTTATATCCTTGAAAGCCTTAATCTTAACGGTTTTAGGTCTTGCACTCGCATCCGGATAATTTTCATTGGGTTCTAGAGTAACTTCGCTCTTTGCTTTTAGCTCTTTAATCTTAAATGGACCTGTAAATACATACTTGTCGCCATCCTTTTTAAATACAACATTAGTCCACTCACCTAGAATTGACTTTAGGTCCGTTGTTGCTCTCTCTGTTTTTGCAGTCAAAGTGTAATCACCTGTTGCCTCAAACTTAATCTTTCCAGCTGAAGCATTTGAAAGCTTATTCTTTTCCTGAATCTCATTTAGGCAAGCAGCTAGAGCCTTAGCATCAACCTTGCTTCCGTCAGCAAATTTAGCGTCCTTTTTCATTGTGATTTCCCACTCCGTCTCGCTCTTTGCCTCTAGCTTATCCACGAATCTTGACTCCATGCTTCCGTCTTCTTTCTGCATGAATACATACTCAGAAATTCCGTGGCTTGTAATCGACCATGCATTTCCTCCATCAAGCGGATTATCATCTGTGATTACCCATGTCTGTCCGATGGTTACAGCGTCTCCGCCACCCTTGCTCTGTCCACATGCAGTAACAACGAAAACCATTGCAAACATCATGAAAACAGCTAAAAACCTTTTCTTCATAACTACCTCTCTTTCCTAATACACGATAGTGCATCCATTTGCCGAATAAAAAAAGCCCACACAAAGGCAGGCGGACAAGCCCTTCCTTTATCCTCGTAAAATCCGGCGATATCGCAACAAAGCAGGTCTTCTGACTTAGGCATCTACGCCTTTTACCTTCCCAGATTTAAATCCAGTGGCTTACAAAAGGCTAAACCATCACAGCGACGGGATCGCGTAAGAATTGCACTTACTTCCCTTTTAATCATAGTAATATGAACTCGCGTTGCTTTTATTATTCTTTTTTACAAACTTCGTTTGCTATTAGTATTATATACAAAGGCGAAAGTTTAATCAATATATTTAAGTACCTATGTGAGGGGCTTGGGTATCAGGTTTGTTGATACAGGGAGCGTCGCATAAAAAATGAGCCTTAAATGAGGCTCACTTTTAGAAATTTATTGTTATCAGTCGCGTGGAACAACCAAAATTCTTATTGCATTCAGCACTGCCAAAATCAAAACACCTACATCTGCAAAAATTGCAATCCACATGTTTGCCAGACCTATAGCTCCGAGTATGAGGCATGCCACTTTGACCCCTATGGCAAAAACTATATTCTGTCTTACAATCCTCATGCACTTCTTTGATATTTTGATAGCTTCGGAAACCTTCCTTGTGTCGTCATCCATCAGTACGATATCTGCAGCTTCAACTGCCGCGTCAGAACCCATAGCTCCCATGGCGATTCCTATGTCCGCACGTGAAAGCACCGGTGCATCGTTTATTCCATCTCCAACGAAGGCAACCGCATCCTTTCCGGACGCCCTATCCGCCATAAGCTCCTCTATTTTTTCTACCTTGTCTCCGGGAAGAAGTTCGCTATACACCTCGTCGATTCCAATAGCCTTAGCTACTTCGTTTGCAGTGGTCCTGTTATCTCCTGTGAGCATTACCGTCTTTCTGATGCCTTCGGCTTTTAGCTTTGATATAGCATCAAATGTCTCTTCCTTTACAATATCAGAAACGACAATATATCCGGCATATTTGCCATCAATAGCGACATGAATCACGGTTCCTGACTCAGTGACATCATCACACGCGATTTCAATGCTCTTCATAAGCTTTGCATTTCCCGCATAGACATCAAAGCCGTTCACCTTAGTTCTAACACCGTGTCCTGCAAGCTCCTCTGAATCTGAAACCCGGCAGTCGTCCTCAACATTAGCAGCATTTCTAAGGGCCAGTGCAACCGGATGATTGGAGTACATCTCTGCGTGAGCAGCATAGTGAAGCAGATCCTCCTCGCTCATGTCCTTTGCGACAACCTTTGATACTGCGAAGACGCCCTTTGTTAGGGTTCCCGTCTTATCGAATACGACGGTTTTGACATCTGCAAGCATCTCCATGTAGTTTGAGCCTTTAATCAAAATTCCCTGAGTGCTGGCAGCCCCGATTCCTCCGAAGAAACTCAAAGGAATGCTTATAACCAGAGCACATGGGCAGCTTATTACCAGGAAAGTGAGGGCTCTGTAAATCCAAGTGCTCCAAACGACCGGATTTCCCATTATCATCAAAACTACAGGTGGCAGAATTGCAAGGGCTATGGCACTGAAAACTACTGCCGGGGTGTATACTCTGGCAAATTTGGTTATGAAGTTCTCAGATTTAGACTTTCTCGAGCTTGCATCCTCAACCAGCTCCATGATTCTCGCTACAGTTGAATCGCTGAACTCCTTAGTTGTTTTTATCTTCAGAACACCACCGGTGTTGACACAGCCGCTGATTACCGAATCGCCGGCACATACATCCTGAAGCATGCTTTCGCCCGTCAGAGCGCTTGTATTGAGGCTCGATTCACCTTCTACGACCACACCGTCGATAGGAACCTTCTCTCCTGCCAGAACTGTAATGACAGTGCCAATCTCTACGTCCTCAGGGTCGACCTGCTCGAGAGTATTGCCCACCTCTATATTTGCATACTCAGGCATGATATCTATCAACTCGCTGATGTTTCTACGGCTTTTACCGACGGCATAGCTCTGGAAGAACTCACCGATCTGATAGAAAAGCATTACTGCAATCGCTTCGAGGTAGTCATCCCCGTCGATGAATGCGATTATAAAGGCACCTATTGTCGCTATAGTCATAAGAAGATTCTCATCAAAAGGCTGTCTATTAACTATGCCTTTAAATGACTTTATAACTATGTCATATCCGACAACGAAATATGGCACCATGTAAAGTACAAGCTTCGCAATTCCACCAGCGGGTACGAAGTGGACTATGGCGGTGAGCACTATAGATACTAAAATTCTTATCAAATTCTTCTTCTGTTTCTGATTCATAATCGGACCCCTTAGACTAATCTAATACTATGGGATTTATAGGAAAACCTCGCAGTCGCTCTCAACTTTCTTACAATTCTTTCTGACTTCCTGCATTACAGCGCTTTCGTCTGCACCTTCTTCAAACTCAACCTTCATCTTGAGCATCATGAAGTTAATGTTTGCATCTTTAACGCCGGCAGTCTTCTTTGCTGCTTCTTCCATTTTGTTTGCACAGTTTGCACAGTCAACTTCGATTTTGTAGGTCTTTTTCATGGTATTTCTCCTCATTTAATTAAAAGATTATTTAATTGTTATATTTATTATACCCTACTTTTCTTTAAATTAACAGAGGAAATTTGATTTTTGCTTGAAAATTTTGCTGTAAATCTCTATACTCATAATTGAAAGCCTTTGAAATACGGAGAATTATAATGAAATACAACGAAATCAAAATTCCACACGATCACGGTCAAGATTACGAAAAACTTTTAGAACAGATGCCTGATTCAGATACAATTAAGTCCGTTTCCGACATATTGAAACAGCTATGCGACCCAACGAGACTTCGCATTTTCTGGCTTTTATGTCACTGTGAGGAATGCGTTATAAACATTGCTGCATTCATGGACATGAGCAGCCCTGCAGTTTCACATCACCTAAGGCTTCTCAAGACGAGCGGTCTCATCGATTCAAGACGCAACGGCAAGGAGATGTACTACCGCGCTTCTGATACCGAGGTGGCAAATGCTCTTCACCGCATAATCGAGAAAATCGCTCACCTGACATGTCCCGGCTGTGAATTTCAAGAACATCAAAACCGCTGATTGCAACTTTACGCTCAGCGGTTTTTCTTGTTTGTCGGATATAATGGATATGTATTTAGCCTTCGTCTATATGCTAATTTTAATCTCTCTTCCTGTGGATTTATGCTCCACGCATTTAACACCCGAGGCCTTGAACATCAGCTTTGATGCCTTGGTTGCCGATTCGTCCGCATATTTGTCACTTCCGTATACGACAGTTTTAATCCCTGCCTGGATTATTGCCTTTGCGCACTCATTACATGGGAAAAGTGTAACGTAAAGTTTTGCTCCTTCAAGGCTTCCGCCTCTGTAATTGAGTATTGCGTTCAGCTCTGCGTGAGTCACGTATAGGTACTTGATTCCCAGCGCGTCATCAGAGCTTCTATCCCATGGAAATTCGTCGTCAGAACAGCCCTTAGGGAAGCCGTTATATCCCATAGATAGAATTTTGTTGTCATCGCTGACTATACATGCACCTACCTGAGTGTTTGGATCCTTGCTCCTCATCCCCGAAAGTGCTGCAACTCCCATGAAATATTCATCCCAAGTTATGTAATCTGTTCTTTTCATCTTCAATCTCCCTTATCCTTGTTTCTTATATTTTAAATTTGTAACACCGATAATAGCCATCATTCCAATAATAAATATTGCAAAGAAAATCATACTCACGACCATTTGATCTTCTTTTTTTGTAAAGATCATGAAAAAATATAGTATGTTTAATAATACGGCTAAACCTGCCACCTGCAAGCTCATTGAACGCAACTTCTTTTCATACCTGTAAACATCTTTCTCATATATTTTCTTATGTCCTGCAAGCATTGTAAAATCACGATTTTTAATACTGTACTCAATTGATAGATACATAATCAAAGCGATTGCAGATGCTGATACAACCGAACTCATAGGGCCAAATGGATTATAATATCCGAAAAATACTAAAATACAATGTATAAGTGATAGCAGATTAGCACTTAGGGGCACAAGAAAGTAATAGTTCTTCCTGTTTTCACTTTTGTAGAAGTCATTATTTATTATTTCATCAACAGTCACATTAAAAATGATACCTAAATTTTTCAATGTATCAGCATCCGGTTGAGTCTTTGAATTTTCCCAGTTAGAAATCGCCTGCCTCGTAACATTTAGTTTTTCAGCCAATGCGTCCTGAGACATATTATTGCGTGACCTGAGACTCTTAATTGAATCACCCATCCTGCTCATGCAAATTCACCTCCTGAGATGGCAATGTAAATACAAGTATCTTATACCATAGCTTTACGCTTACAGTACAGCAACAATCCATTGCATGGTGAAAACCGTCCCTTTTAAGTCTCTATATCTCCTTGGCTTCATCCGCTCTTCTTAAGAATACATCTATTACCTGTTCATATTCGCCTAGGCCCTTAAGTATGCATTCTACATCAAAACCGGCATCCTTTAGCATATTTATGCAGGAATCCTCCTCGTCTCCGCCTATATCGTTAAGCGCATGGTCCCCTGCAACTATTAAAAACGGAGCGAGTATGACCTTACTAGGTCTAAGCTCTTTAAGCTTTGATATGGCTCGTTTGATATCCAGCTCACCCTCTATTGTTCCAACAATATAATTCTCATGTCCCGATGCATGCATCACCGCTTCCAGTTCCTCATATGATGAATCCGTCTCATGGCTGCTTCCGTGTCCGATCAAAACAAGAGCCTCCTCATCTGAAACGAAAGAAAATATATCTGCTATGACATCGCTGATCTCGGCGTAAGAAGCCTCATCATGAAGCATGGCGTTTCCAAGTCTTATACTTTTAAAATCCTTCTTCACTGCATTTAGCTGTGCGACAATCTTTTCGTATTCTATTCCTTCGAGAATATGAGATGGCTGGACTATAATTTCATCGTAGCCTTCAGCCTTTATCTTCTCCAGTGCTTCGCTGACATTGTCAACCTTTAGACCGTCTCGCTTGAGGATTTTTTTCATTATTATGCCGCTCGTCCATGCTCTATATACAGGGGAACCCTTAAAATGCTCTTCTATAGCGTTTTCAAATCTTTCAATCGTCAGCTTTCGCGTTTCCTCATATGAAGTTCCGAAGCTTACTGCAATAATAGCTTTTTTTGACATAATACTTCCTTTCTCTTTAGGCATAGCCTGCTATAAATTTTTCTTCTTATATATAAAATTCACGGAAATAAAGGAAAATATCAGTAGATATATCATCAAAATGATAATTCCCCAAATACTGAAACCCTCTCCGCGAGATATTGATCTAAGCATTCCGCTCGTCTGAGAAAGCGGCAATGCAGAGATAAAATGCTTAAACCCGTTAGGCATATCCTCGGTAGAAAAAAATGTATTGCACAAAAATGACATCGGCACGATTATAAACGATGTATATCGAGGTGCATCCGTATAGCTCTTTGCCATAAAGGAAAGCGTCAGGGCTATTGTAGCAAACACGGTTCCGTTCAGAAACATTATGAGCAGCGACCAAGCGTTAAAAATCAGCCCTGTGTTCAAAGGTAGTGTCAAAACTAAAATCATTGCTGCCGCATATAGCCCGCGAATACTTCCGCCTATAATTTGACCTATTATAAATTGCCAAAGAGGCGTCGGCGATACCATGATTTGGTCAAGGGCCTTTTCATATAGCCTTTGGACGCTCATATTCTGCACAACCGCACCGAAGCTGCCCGTCATAGTCGACATAGCCACAAGTCCCGGAATCAAAAAATTCAGGTAAGGTTCACCATGCGATGTGGTCTTTATCCCCATACCGAAAACTATCAAATATAAAAGAGGTGAGATCATCGCAGAAAGCGTTATCTTATAAAAATCCCTCTTAAATTCTGTCCATTTTTCCCATAGAACAGTAATTATTCCCATATAAAATCTCCATTATCAATAATGCCGTCTATATGCAGGCTTTGGGGTTTTATAGCCCCTCCGACAGCGCAACTTACTTTCTTCCGAGCCCTCTGCCTATTCTTTCGATAAAGACATCCTCGAGAGTTGTGTCTCTCAGTGTCATCTTTGATTCCGCTTGGCTCAGATACTCGATTGCCTCCGCCTTTTCCGCAAAGTATCTGCTCGAAATCTCCTCATCTATAAATTCATCAACAGCGTAGCTGCCTAATTCGTTTATAAGCGCCTGCGGAGTATCAACAGCATCCAGCTTCCCCTTATTTATTAAAGCAATCCTGTCACATAGCGACTGTGCTTCCTCTATATAATGAGTTGTCAAAATAATTGTCATCCTGTTGCTGTTTACCTTGCGCAGCAAGTTCCACATCTGCCTGCGGGAAAATGCATCCATTCCCGCAGTAGGTTCATCAAGCAGAAGAATTTCCGGTTCGACCATCAAAGCTCTGCATATCATCAGCTTGCGCTTCATTCCGCCTGAGAGATGCCTGACAATTTTACGTCTGTATTCGAGAAGACCTGTGAAGTCCAAAAGTTCCTCCGTCTTTTGGCGAATGAGCTTCTTCGGCATATGATAGAGCCTGCCTTGATATTCCATCACCTCATCCATGGTCATGTCCTGCCTCATGGAATATTCCTGCGTAATTACACTGAGCTTTCGCTTTTGTGCCAAATTGCGCCTGGTAAGCTCCTCGCCATCCAGGAGCACCCTTCCTTCGGTAGGCAAAAGCACAGTCGAAATCATACTTATAGTTGTGGTTTTTCCTGCGCCGTTAGGTCCCAACAAACCGAAAAACTCGCCGGTCTCAATCTTCAAATCGAGATGATCAACAGCTGTATGATTTCCGAATTGCTTTGTCAAATTACAAAGTTCTATCATATTTTGCCTCTCCAAAAATCTTTTATGTTATAATGGTCTTATGAAAAAAACAAAATTACTAAAAACAATATTATGCAGCTTTTTAGCAATCTGCTTCCTGCTCGTTCCGAGCGAATCCTCCGCCATTGGCGAATTCGATACTTCAGAAGCACCGTCTGCTGTAAAATACGGCATGACCCCTATCTCTTCTTCTGAAATAAACAGCGGAAGCTATAAGATAATGGTATTATCAAGCTCATCATTTTTCAAGCCTGAATTATCCGCTTTAAACGTAAAAGACGGCAATATTACAGTAAAAGTCAAGCTGAAAAGCAAGAGCTACGAATATGTCTTTCTCGGCAGAGCGGAAGATGCGGCAAAAGCCGATAAATCCCGGCTTATACCTGTCGTGATCGACGGCGAAAACTCATATTTTGAGATTCCCGCAGATGCTCTGAATAAGGATGTTCCCTGTGCCGCCTTCAGTATCAAAAGACAGAAATGGTATAACAGAAACATCGTCTTTGACGCTTCAAGCTTACCGGATAAGGCCCTAAATTTTAAAACGCCTAATTACGATTTGATTGAAAAATCAGTGAAGGAATATATTTCCAATCACAATTTGAGCAAGGACATCATGGGTGAAAAGCCAAAGCAAATCGACACTACAGATAATCGCGACGCAGCCAAAAAAATACTCGCAGTTGCATCTGTGGTCATAATAGTCGGTGGAATTCTAAACCATCTGCTCAAACGAAAACGTGCCTAATCGCTTTCGGGTGCTAAAAAGCAAATAGACCGAATACAATTACTAAATATATGTAGATATAATTTACCAAGAACATAGCCGTAGCAATACTACGGCCATGTTTTATTATTCCTTATTTTCTTTAGCTATGATCAGTGAAAAATACGCTGCATCGTCAGGTATTTCATCGACGCTTCCATATTTCTTTTCATTAGAAAGTCCGCAGTTTTCAACCATCTTTACCTTGCGTCCGCTTTCCCTGAGGATTTGCTTTACCGCTGCCATCTGCTTGCCGCTCTTCATAAGAACGTAGTTACCGTCAAGCGCAAGCTTATCATCTAACTGGTGTACGGCAGGGATTATGTGAAGAGGCTCCTGCCACTCGCTTAGAGGAACTCCCAGAGCTGCTGCCGAAGCACAAAAAGATGTAATTCCGCTTATATATCTTGTTTCGAATCCATCGTCCTTGACGATTTTTTCTACGTATGAGTAGGTGGAATAGACAGTCGGATCGCCAAGAGTTATAAAGCCTATAGTCTTTCCCTCTGAAAGAACCCTTTCAAGCATCTGTGCACCTCGCTTATGCTCTTTGACAATCTCCTCCTTATCCAAAACCATCGGCATATAGATAGGAAGCAACTCCTTTTGCTCAATCTCAGGCACCGCCTGTACTGCAATTTTATAGGCGGTAGTCTCTTTTACATCCTTTCCGGGAGCAGCAATGACATCGACCTCCCTCATCATTTTCGCCGCCTTCAGCGTTATATGTTCGGGATCTCCCGGTCCTATACCTATTCCATATAAAATACCTTTCATTATCTTTCCTCCAAATCCACTTGTAATATATCTATTTACTATTCAGCTCACAGAGAAGCCTTCCTATTCCCTGAACGGAATGCTCCTCAGCCACTGTAAATTCTCTCTCCGTCCTCTTTTTGAGTTCCTTGGCGGTAATATCCCCTATGCAAACGATTTGACTGTCCGGCAGCTCATAGTTATCAAAAAATGCTCTGACTCCGGAAGCGCTTGCAAAGACCAGGTAATGACAATCCTCGAATTTTTTTATATCATAGTCGGATGTTCTTTGAACTGTGTCATATATCTTGATATCATCAAAAACCACCCCTTTTTCCTCCAGCTTTTTATTGAGCTCCGGAGAGCCGCCGACCGCCCTGAGAATCAAAAGTCTCTCGCCATTGCATTCCTCCGCTAAAAGATCTCCGAGCTTTGATGCGGTATACTTATCAGGTACCAGATCTGCAATGATTCCATAACTTCTCAGCTTGGAAGCCGTACCTGTGCCTATGCAGGCGAACTTCAAATGTACAAGACTTCGTATATCCGTTCCTCTGCGTTTAATCTCCTCAAAGAAAATATCTATCCCGTTTGCACTTGTAAAAACTAGCCATGAGTAGCCCTGAAAATCGCCGGGAATTTCATCCGCCCTGGAATTTATCTCAAGACTTACAAAGCTTTCAACAAAAGCTCCGAGTTCTTCCAAATGCTCGGCTAACCTTGAGGTAAAGGATCGGGTTCCCGTTATAGCTACACGCTTTCCATCAAGTGGCCCCTTACCCCTGCTTTCCATATGAAATCCTGCAACCTCGCCGACTACAAGAATTCCCGGCGATTCGGCAAGCTTTGCCTTCTCTGCGATGTTGCCTAGACAGTCGTCTATTCTCTTCTCTCTTCCCGAAAAACCTCTGCAAACTATGGATGCAGGAAGCTTCGGAGATTTCCCATTTTTGATGAGATTATCGCTAATCTCTGCTATGGAGTTAATTCCCATGAGAAAGACCAAGGTTCCATTTAGCTTAGCAAGTGCCTCGTAGCTTTCAGTTTTGTTACTTGCACTGTGTCCCGTTATGACCGTAAAAGACTGCGCAATTCCTCGGTGTGTCACAGGAATGCCGAGACTTTCAGGAACTGCTATGCAGGAGCTGATTCCCGGAATAAGCTCGCAATCTATGCCCTCAGCCTCAAGCGCAAGATATTCCTCGCCACCACGGCCGAACACAAAGCTGTCTCCACCCTTGAGCCTAGCAACCAGCTGCCCCTTCTTTGCTTCATCTATCAAAATCTCATTTATCTCAGTCTGGGTTTTGCTGTGCTTAGCAAAGCGCTTTCCCACATAAATCCTCTTACATTCCTCCCTGACTTCGTTCAAAAGTTTATCGTCTATCAGGTCGTCATAAACGAGGACATCCGCCTTTTTCAGTGCTTTTAGGGCCTTAACAGAGATTAAACCTCTGCCACATCCCGCACCTATAAGCTGTACTTTACCTCTCATTAAATCTCCTCCGTAAGCATAGCCAAAGCCATTTGACTAAGCTCCTGCCTATCCTCAAAGCTGCCTTCCAAGCATACCTTTTTTTCGTCCATCAGCGCTTTGATAACAATTCTATCTCCGTCAATCTCCGCATGAACGCCGAGAGCCGATTTACAATCAGCCTTGAGCATACAAAACACACTTCTTTCAACATCAAATCGTCTTCTTGCATCGGAATCCGAAATATCAGCCAAAAGCTCGGCAATCTCCAAATCACCGCTGCGACATTCTATCGCTATGATACCCTGACATGCTGCCGGTATCATCTCATCGCTCGTAAATTCATGTACAGTATAATTTCTCAGATCTTTATTCAGCCTGTCGAGTCCCGCTCTCGCAAGAATTATGGCATCGTATTCGCCTGAGCTTAATTTGTCAAGACGCGTACCGATATTTCCTCTAAGACCCTTGAACTGCGCATTGCCGTCTATTGCCGAATACTCGCGAATCCTTCGGGGACTTCCCGTGCCTATTACCTTCGGTCTTGCCTGTCTCTCAGCTGATTCCCCTGTATCGCATTTAAGCGATATAAGGCAATCTGCACACGCTGCCGCCTTTGGTATTCCGCCAATCGAAAGTCCCTCTGCGAGCTCATAAGGCAAATCCTTTGCCGAATGCACAGCGATATCAGCCCTCTTATCAAGCAAGGCTTTTTCGATTTCGCGCACAAAAAGACCATCGCCACCGATCTCCTGAATCGGGCGGTTTCTGTCCTTGTCACCCTTTGTTTTTACAATCAGTATCTCGCATTTGACGCCCTTATCTTCAATAAGTGCTTTTACTTGCTCTGCCTGAGCCAAGGCGAGCTTACTGCCTCTCGTCGCTAAAACCAATTTCTTCATCATAATATGCTTCAATTATTTTATCTATATTAACTTCGTTTATATCATCAAGCTTCAAAAGCATCAACATGACATATTTATAAATACGGCTGCGTTCTTGCTGTGAATCAATCTTTGACGACAAATTTCCCCTTAAATCACCCAAAATATCAAGTATAGCTTCGATGTTGTCAGGAATCATATCTTCAATTTGCTCTCTTAAATATCTTGAATATGCGGGACTTTTACCCGTCGTAGAAACGCTTACCACAAGATCTCCCCTTTTGATTATCCCGGGAAGAAAGAAATCGCATTCCTCCCTGTCATCTGCTGCATTTACGGGTATCCCTTTCGCCTTGCAGGAAGCCACTATAGCCTCATCTCGCTCTCTGCTTCCCGTCGCCGTAATGACAAAGTCCGCACCTTCTAAATCATCTTCATCGAAGGTCTTTCTCTCTATTTCTATACCGTCATATAAATCTTCCTTTATAGGCTCTTTTGTGATGATTTTGATTTTGTCCGTAAATTGCCTTATTGCCGCAAGCTTTCTCATCGCAATCCTTCCGCTTCCAACAACAACAAAGCTCTTATTCTCTAAATTTATACAAAGTGGAAATCTGTTCATATTCGCTATCCCTGCATTCTGCGCATAATCGGCACTAACCTGTACGCGAGCACTGCCGCCAACATACAGATAACGGTATCGGGAATAACCGTACTCAAGAACCACACGCTAAACAGCTTTGCTATTCCTATCCCTCCTGTTCCGGATAAAACAAAGTTAAACATGATGAAATAATAGATCAAACCGCAAGCATAATATGCCATCTCTCCTACCAGTGCCGCAACTGCAAGCCTTGAAAATCTCGGTTTTTTCTCTCTGTTTGTCAAAAGCCCTGCAAACAGCGCTGCAAAAGCAAAGCCTATGAGGAAGCCAAATGTCGGTTTAATCAGATATCCAAGACCTCCTCCATGCGCAAATACCGGAACTCCAATAAGACCTATGATTAAATATACTACTATGCTTAGGAATCCGTTTCTTGCACCAAGCAAAAATCCTGCAAGAAGTGCGAAAAAAACCTGTAGCGATACCGTGACCTCAAAAACCCCAATCGGAAGCACTATTTTTATAAGCGCTCCCACTGTCATAAGTGCAGCAAAGAGACCGCAGTAAATCACATCCTGCGTTCTAAAGCCTCTTGTAACATCTTTCTCTACATTACCCATAAAAACCTCCCTTTTATTAAATCTCTATAAATTTCTATATAAATGTCATTTTACAAACATAGATAGACTCCCTATATTCACAAAATAGATATTATGGTCTTAGTGCTGTAATCGGTACAACAATAACGCCATCCTCTCTTTTATATGCCATGTTGCTCATTCCGGATATAACACATAGCACTTTAGGTACAGAGTCTCCGTTATGTTCCATCATTCTTTTAAAACTTAATAGTTCCTCTGCAGCTTTATCTATTTGATTTACACCTAACTTTATCTCAAAAGCTCCATACGTTCCATCTTGAAACTCTATTATTGCATCAACTTCCTTAGCTTTATCATCCCTGTAATGAAAAAGCTTGCCCCCGTAATATTCTGCATATATTTTTAGGTCATGTTCGCATAAGCTTTCAAAGATAAAACCAAATGTATTTAGGTCATTCAGCAGCATCTCTTTTGTGGCACCTATTGCTGCTACAGCAAGAGAGGGATCGACAAAATGCCTCTTTGCAGATTTCAAAATCCTTCTTTTTGACCGAAGCTCTGTGCTGAATGATGGTTGATTATCAATAATAAAAAGTCGGCTAAATATATTTAGATATTCTGTTACCGTGTCAGAATCAATACTTAATCCCTCTTTCTCCGCAATATCTTTTATAATTGTACTATTCTTTACGATTGTACTTTCATTCCTGCCAAGCGAATGTACAAGAGACCATACTTTATTTATATCTCTTCTAACCCCATCCACCTTGAACATATCGTCATCTATAACGGTCTTAAGGTATTCTTTTGCTAGATTTTCCGCATGGTCAGCAGATACTGAAATATTTTCTGGCCAGCCTCCACGCACAGAGTAATATATAAGCTCTTCTACGCGTATATCACCTGTTATTTTCGGTTCTATATCTCCGTCAAACAGTTCCTTAAGAGATATAAGCCCTGATGAATCTCCAGTCTCATAAAGAGACATTGTATTCATTTTTACTTTACTTATTCGACCTGTTCCACTATGCATTACTCCTCTATGATTAGGAGTAGTCGATCCAGTAAGTATATATTTACCTTTACCACCATCAATATCGACATCAAATCTCACAGCATCCCATAAAGGCGGTACTTCTTGCCATTCATCTATAAGCCGAGGGACCTCACCCTTAAGAACAAGGTCCGGGCTCAACTGTGCCATAGTTCTCATTTGAAAATTATTTTGTGGGTCCCCTATAAATGCGGCACTCTTTGCTCTACTTCTAGCCGTCCATGTTTTTCCACAGTATTTAGGTCCTTCAATACATACAGCGCCAAAGCTATTCATATATTCATCCAAATGCTTTTCTATCAATCTAGGCTTATACTCTTTTGGTTTTAGCATATCTTAACACCTCCATACAATAATATTGTATGTCTATTTGGCAATTTTCGCAAGTTCTATCCGGTGTTTTTCTCTAATTCTATTCGGCAAATTTCGCAAGTTCTATCCGGTGTTTTTCTCTAAATTTGTTCTATGAGTTATACGGATAACTATATCAAATCATAAATAACTCCATTATATTAACTACCGTTCTATACCGTCGCGAGCTTTTACCCCGCTAGAATAGTAGTGCCTTGTCTCCTGAATCTCAGAAACGAGATCCGCCCTTTCAATCATGTAATCAGGAGCATACCTTCCCGTCAAAACGAGCTCCGTACCTTCAGGCTTCGCTTCCATCAAAGCCAAAACCTCAGCCTCAGCCAGAAGTTTAAAATAGCAGCAAATCGTAATCTCATCCAAAATCACAAGATCGTAGCTGCCGCCGCGGAGAGCCTCTCTCGCCCGCCTGAGCCCATCCTCAGCACTCCTATAGTCATTTTCGCTCGGCACACCGCTCATCATACAACCGTCAATGCCGTAGAGCTCGACCGTGATTTCAGGAAAGCGCTCCTTTATAAGCTTAATTTCACTATATTCTATACTCTTAACAAACTGACCGATGTAAACTCTAAGACCTGCTCCCGCAGCCCTAATAGCAAGCCCGATGGCCGCCGTAGTCTTCCCCTTGCCGTTTCCGGTGTATACCTGAATATATCCTTTTTTCACGAGCTAAACCTCTTTTATTTGATCCTTACTGCGATAAGCAGCTTTTTACTTAAGTTAATTACATCAGTTTCCTTTATATGAGCTTGAACTGTCAAGTCAAGTGCAACGAGGTTGAATAATAAACCTCATAAGGAGTTTGGTACTCTTATCAGTAGATGCTTGTCTTCATATTTTCCTATTTTAACAGCCATTCAATTACATCAACAGATTGAATTCCATCATATTCATCATCAATAGCTTTGTCTAAAGCAATAACCATTTTTTTATAATTATTATGGATTTTTTGTAGCGGTTTTAACTCTCTTTCTCTTACAGACTCATTTTTCATGCTTTCTGTTACTTGAATGTACATTTTTTCATTTGCATTTGCAGCGATAAAATCGACCTCTAAATTACCAATTTTTCCAATAGATACATCAAACCCACGTCTTAACAATTCAAAGTAAACTATATTTTCTAACGCATGTCCTCTGTCTCTGTCTCTAAACCCAAGTAAATAATTTCTAAGTCCAATATCTACGATATAATATTTACCAAGCGTTCTTAGATATTCTTTCCCCTTAATGTCAAATCGCTTAACATCATAAAACATGTATGATTCTTTTAATGCTCCTACATATGATGCGATAGTTTTCGTTGCCGGTTTTCCATGCCTTTCACGATTTTGAATCATATTTTCAGATACAAGTGTATTGCTTACTGAATTAAGGGAAGTATTATTTCCAATATTATCTGCCAAAAATAGTATGATTTTCCTAAGCAATTCTGCATCAGTAATTTGTCTTAATCCTCTTCTTTTTTCACGTTCAAGGATATCTCTAACAACGACAGTTGAATATACTCCATCGAGTAAAGTCATAGCTTGGTCTTGTTCAAGTCCAACATCAGCTATCCCCGGCATACCGCCATATCTCATATACGCATCAAATAAATCTCGGACTTCAACAATTTCATCTTTCTCGTTTATCGCTCTTTTTTTCTTTTCTCCAATCGGAGTTTTATATTCCTTTAATTTATACCCGTGAAAATCTATAAATTCCTTAAATGATAGCGGATACATTTTTATTTCTACATATCTACCGGATAAATATGTGGAGTATTCCGATGACAATAGGTATGAGTTGGAGCCGGATATATATATATCACAATCAAAATCAACACGAAATGAGTTTATAGCATTCTCCCATCTTTCTATCCTTTGAAGTTCATCAAAAAATAAATATGCTCTCTTTGTATTTGGGATTTTTTTCTTTACATATTCGTATAGTTCTTTATAATTCATCTCTTGAAATTCAAGTGATTCAAAATTTATGGCAATAATCTGATCTTGTTTGACTCCGGAATTCAAAAGATGTTCCTGCATTAGTTTTAATAAACTTGATTTTCCACATCTTCTAATTCCTGTTATAACCTTTACGGGCTCTTTATCTTGAAATGCAATCAATTGGTTCAGGTATATATTTCTAGTTTTTAGCTTTCTCTCATATCGCAGCATACCACACCTCTCCTTTTTGATTACATTATACCCTAAACTTTCATTTTTATCAAATTTAGGGTATCAATTCTCTAAACTAACATAATTTCATGGTGGTTTTTTATTAGGGTGTCACATCTAATAGGGCAATTTAAGGCAATAAACATTTTGAAAATCAATATATTTTTAAAATAGAAAAAGCCCTGATATGCTCTAAAATCAAGCAAATACAAGGCTTTGAATTTGGTGTCCCAGAGGCGATTCGAACACCCGACGCACGGTTTAGGAAACCGACGCTCTATCCACTGAGCTACTGGGACACATTGCTTACATATAATACCACGATAAAGAGCGTCTTTCAACTGCAACATCGCTCTTGTAAGGTAAATTGGACATCGAAAACAAAGCATAAATTCACCATAGCCATTAATCTATAACGACTACGGTGAATTTAATTAACAACCTATGTATTCCATATTAAGTTATATTATCTGTTCTTCTTTTTGGCAAATTTACATAGCATGAGACTATTTAATCTTGATTGTATTCCAAATGACATCCTGATACATGGTTGCAGCCAGTTTTAGATCTCCAAGTCTCTTGTTGTATGTAATCATTCTATTTGGATAGTAGAGAGGAATTGTTATCGCTTCATCATTCATATACTTGAAGATTGCATCGTACTTTGCCGGTCTCTCATCATCCTTATATGTTGCCAGGACATCATTAATCATCTCTGTAAGTTTATCATCGCTCCAGAAAATTCCTTTTGCCTCGTCAGTATTGCGGAACACACTCTTTAGGAAGCCATGTGGATTCCATGAATCCTCGTATGAGCGATATATGATTAAGTCGTAGTTTCTGTTCTTCCAGATTGCATCATAGTATGCACTGACTTCCTTCTCTTCAAGCTGAATATCAACACCTATCTTCTTATACTCTGACTTTAGATATTGGCAGATTGTCTTCCAGTTTGCATATTCTCCTGTCTGGAAGACAAGCTTAAATGACAATGGCTTGCCATCCTTTTCAAAGATGCCGTCCTTGTTTTCTTTATATCCGGCTTCCTTTAGAAGTGCCTTTGCCTTTTTGATGTCGTAATTATATCCGGGGCTGTTTTTCTTGTTTACATAAGGAACTTTATCTGAGAAAACTCCTGTTGCCGGAACACCGGCGTTGTTTATAAGCTCTTTAACCATTGATTTCTTGTTTAACGCATAGTTTAGCGCCTGTCTTACTTTGACGTCCTTGAGAGCTTCGGTCTCATAGTTGATTCCTAGGAAGAAGGACTGTGTTGACTCCTCCTTTAGCGTTGCTAAATCCTTATCTTCTTCGATTTTCTTTGTATCCTCTGCAGGTATATCAGCAAGGCTCAAATCAGCTTCTTTGCTCTGCAGTGCCATAGTTCTTGCCTGCCCATCCTTTACCTCTTTGATGACCAGCTTATCAAAAGAAGGCTTCTTTCCCCAGTAATTAGGGTTTGGTACAAGTGTTACCTCAGAACCGGACTTGTAATTCTTAACCATCCACTGGCCTGTTCCGATAGGTTCCTTGAACTTTCCGTTAGAATCGATACTTGCTTTAGCCAACATTCTAAACGGTCTCGGATATGTGAACTCGATGAGGATTGGATATGCCGCCTTATCAAAGGTAAACTGAACTGTGTAGTCGTCAATCTTCTTTACATCCAGAAGCTTTGCTGAGAAGTTTGAACGAACTTTTTCATTCCAACGGTCTGTATTGAATAGAACGTTATCAGCGTTGAAATCCTCCCCATTGCTGAACTTAACGCCTTTTCTAAGCTTAAATGTGTAAACTGTACCATCCTCGCTAATCTCATAGGATTCCGCTAGAGCCGGCTCAATTTTTCCATTTTCACCATATCTTACTAGTGGATCGTAAACAAGTTCATAGAACTTAATCACAGACATGCTCGTATCGACAGTATCCGCTGATTCCGGCTTTAGGTCGCCGGACATCATAGCAGTAACAGTCTTGCTGCTTGTGTCACTCTTCTTTGATGTTTCCTTATCCTTGCATGCCATTAAACCAAATGCCATCGCAAATATAATCGCCATCACTGCAGTAACTTTTAAAAGTCTTTTCTTTCTCATCTTTTCTATATCTCCTTTCAACTATTAAACTTATTACAAGCGATAAAATGCTCATGTTCCGTTTCCCTTAATAAAGGCTTATCATGGTCACAAATCGCCTCACTCTTTGTGCAGCGATTCTTGTATACGCATCCCTCAAGAGTCTCTCCGGTAGACTCATATTCCCTAGTAGGCTCATTGATAAAACTCCTCTTCCTAGGGTTTGCACAAGGTATTGATTTAAACAAATCAATTGAATATGGATGCTTAACTACTCTATCTAAATCTGTTTCGACTTTCGCAAGCTCGACTATATTACCCTTATACATGATTGCGACATTTTGACAGAGATCCTTCACATTTGACAGGTCATGCGTGATCAAAAGATAGGTTACATCCGTTGTCTGCCGTATCTCCTGCAACAGTTCGAGCACACGATGTCGAATTGCATAATCCAAACTCGCGACCGGTTCGTCGCATATCAAAAGCTTTGGCTTTAGTATTAAAGATCTCGCTATATTAGCCCTCTGACACTGTCCACCCGAAAGCTGAGATACATATTTCTTCTGAAAGCTGTTTGGGAGCTTCACTACCTCAAATATTTCATCCAGACGCCTTTGGCACTCTTCATGACTTAACTTTTCGTGTGCAAGTAAGACTTCTCTTATACTATCGCCAACTGTATAGCTCGGATTGAAGACCGATTTACTGTACTGAAATATCATCTGTACATCCCTTCTCAGTGGTCTTAGCTGACTCTCCTTCATCTTCGCTATGTTACTACCATTGAAAACAACCTCTCCCTTTGTTGGCTTCTCCAGCCCCATGATTATCTTTGCAAGCGTAGTCTTACCACACCCGCTTTCACCTATGAGTGCCAGCGAGCTGTTTTTGTTTATTACAAGTGAAATGTCACAGACTGCCGGCAGCTTGTCATTTTTGCTATAAAACTTTGTTAGATTTCTTATTTCCAATAGTGGCTTCATAATCTTAATACCTAAATTTTCCCTGCTATTAAATGTCTCGTATATTCGTTCTTCGGCTTATCAAAGACTTCAAATACATCGCCTTCTTCAACAAGCTCTCCATCCTTCATTACATAGATGTAGTCTGCAATCTCCGCTACCGCTGCGAGATCGTGCGTTATGAAGAGAATTCCAATATTTTTTTCTCTGCTCAATTTGTATAGCTGTATCAAAATCTGTTTTTGTATGGTTACATCAAGTGCCGTTGTCGGTTCGTCCGCTATAAGATATTCGACCTCCTGAATTAGGACACTTGCTATCATCACTCTTTGACACATACCACCACTAAGCTCGTGTGGATACTTATTCAGTATCTCTGCCGGAGCTTGGAAATTCATGTTCTGAAGCCCCTCACAAATTATCTCTATGCCTTCGGTCTTACTGACCTTTCTGTGCTTTCTAAGCCCCTCCATCATCTGCTTCTTTATGATAAACAGTGGGTCCAGTGCCCCTACAGGCTCTTGAAATATCATTCCAAAAAGTCTTCCATTACAACTTTGTCTCTGCTTTGTAGACATTTTATGTATGGATTTCCCATTGCAGTATATCTCTCCACTAACCGTCGCATTTTCCTTGAGCAGATTCATTATTGCAAGACTTGTTACCGTCTTTCCGCAGCCGGATTCACCAACCAGGGCAACTATTTTACCTTTCGGTAGTGTCAGATTCAGCCCTTTGACAGCTTGAGTTTCTCTTTTGGCATAGTCCATAAATCCAATGCGCAGATTCCTGAGCTCAAGGCTATTTTTTTGACAATCCATCTTGAACTCCTTCTCCTAATATGTTTACTCCAAAGACTATAAGCATTATGGTTAGACCGGGATACATCATCAGCTGAGGGAAGGTCTGAATAAAAGGTCTGCTCTCGCTCAGCATGATTCCCCACTCCGGTGTAGGTGGCTTTACTCCCAGTCCTATAAATGAAAATCCTGCAATTGCAAGTATTATACTTCCTATTTCTACCGTAGCCAGGGCAATAATTGAAGGCATAATATTCCTCAGAACATGCTTGAAAATAATTCTCGTATGGCTCAGTCCTCCTGCTTTAAGCGCCTGAAAATAGCTTTCCCCTTTGATCTTCAGCGTCAAAGCTCTGCTCACCCTTGCATAGTTTGCCCAGTAGGACATGGACATAGCAAGAATTAGATTTTTACCACTGGTTCCAAAGCTTCCGGCAATCGCTAGAACGATTATGAAAGATGGCATTGCGAGGAATATATCTATGACACGCATTATTGCCGTGTCCCATTTGCCTCCAACGTAACCGGAGACCATTCCGATCGGAAGGCCGATAATCAAAGTTATTGCAAGCACAGTAAAACTGTAAAACAGGGAATATCTGCTCCCGAATACTATCCTCGAAAACACGCATCTTCCCAGTTGGTCGGTCCCAAACGGATATTTTAGACTTGGATTTTGTAATTTTACTGTAACATCTACCAAGGTCGGATCGTTTGGCGCAATCAGAGGTGCAAATATTGCAATTAAGATGAAAATAATTGCGATGGCAAGACCTATTTTGGTCTTCCTTTGACGTATGATGCTGCTTAGCGATAGATTCCCGTTTTGCTCAAGTAGAGTTTCAGCTTTCTTTTTTCTATGAAACATATGACCCCCTACTGCAATTTGATTCTCTTATCCAAAACGGAATAGGAGATATCTATAGCTAAATTTATAACTATGACCAAAAACGAAACAACGATTATATAGCACTGAATCACCGGCAAATCCTTTAGGGAAATGGCATTCAACGCCAGATATCCCACACCTTTAATTGAGAATATGGTTTCTATAATAGCAGAACCCGTTACGAGGTGTAGAATTATCGACGATGACCTTGTTATCACAGGGATAATAGCATTCTTCAGTCCGTGCACAAAAAGTATCCTTGTAGTTCCAAGTCCCTTGGCACGGCATGCCCTTATGAAATCCTTATTCATAACCTCAATCAGATTTGCTCTAATCAATCTGATCAAAATACCGAAAAAACCGAAATCCAAAACAAAAGCTGCTATTATTGGACTCCCTTCTGTATCTGCACCTATGACCGATATTATGCCCAGTTTTACGCCAAAGACATAAAGACAGAGCAAACCCAGCCAGAAACTCGGCATGGATACACTTATATACGAAAAAAGCTTGATAATTTTATCAATTAGCCGATTCTCAAAGACGACGGAAAATACTCCAAGCGGTACCGAAATCAAAACCAGCAGCACAAGTCCGATTAGCCCTAGCTTTAGCGTAGGTTTAAAGTGTGTTAAAAGCTCCTCAATAGCCGGTTCTCCTGAATCTATCGAGTTTCCGAAATCACCTTTTATAACTTTCTTAAGCCATCTACCATACTGTATGTGCAGGGGCAGGTCCAGTCCTTCTTCGTGCCTGATTTCCTCTATTTGATCTACTGTCGGATGATTATATACTTTTTCTGCTAGTATTCTTGCGGTATCTCCGGCGGAGAATGATGTCAAAACAAAAGTTATGACCGTAATCCCCAGAATTACCGGAATCACAAGAATTAGTCTCTTACCAATATACTTAATCACACATACTTCCTTAATTTCTCTATAAAATAAATATTTCTTAAACTACTTCTTAGCAACTATCATAAACTGCGGCGTAGGTCCATTTACCTCCTTGTTCATCTCATCCCAAACAAGCTCGGTAATATCAACATCTGCCCTGACATCCTTAAAACCTAAATCGATTAGGGTTACAAGATCCCAACCGGGTCTTCTCTTGTCACTCATGAAAAGCTCTTCACCCAATCTCTTCTCGTCTTCAGGATTTGTGTGTTGGTGGATTCTTCTACCATACTTCTCTTTAACCCTCTTCTCATTCTCTCTATAGATCTTCTCTAAATCTTTATCGTAATTCCATAGATACCAGCAAGCATCAAAGATTATCAGAGATCCACCGGGCTTAAGAACCCTCATCCACTCCTTGTAAGCATCTTTAGGATTCTCTAGAGTCCATGTAACATTTCTATTCACGATTACATCAAAGCTGTCATCCTCAAACTCAAGATTGTGAGTATCCATAGTCAAAAGATTTGGCTCAACACCGCACTCCTTGGCATTATGCTTTGCCCACTTAATCATGTTCTCTGTCACGTCGATTCCCGTAACATCGTGACCATCCTGAGATAGCAGAACGGGGAAAAATCCCGGACCGGTTCCTATGTCCAAAATTTTGAGTCTATCAGCCTTAGGGGCATTATCCAAAATCAGCTTTTTCCACTGTGGCGCAAACTCCCCTTTTATCTCTTTCTTTATAGCTTCATCATAAATCTGTGCTTCGCCTTCCCAAAATTCTTTGATTTTTACCATTTTAATTACCTTTCTTAAACAACAAAAAAGAAGCTACATAAATCAATGCAACTTCTTATAAAGTACGAAAAAACAATGTAACAAAGTAATCTGCCTACAATGAATCGCTCTCCCAGAAGCTACATTGGATTTCTCAGCAGGTTTCCTGGCTTACAGATCATCGCTCCTCTTCTCCTTCTCATGCGTATCGCACAATGGATAACGAAAAGAAACTCCTTGTTTACAGTGACCGGATCGCTCAGGATTCTCACCTGATTCCCTTTTACCTTTAGCTATATTTCTATACTAAAGCACTGAAAAACTTGCTACAACTATATCATTTCGTTACAGTCTTGTCAATAATGATATAAAATTTGCTATTATTCTGTGGATAATTGCCATTATTAGCTATAAATCAACTATTTCCTTGTTTGTCAAGGTTTCACAATTCCCAAAACCATCCGTTATCCTATCATTAAAAAGATTTATAATGACATGTTTTCATGTAAATCATTACTATATATTCTTAAAATGCTTGCATGTATACAAAATATATAGTAGAATTTCAGTATGATTGTTAAATAATAATCAATTCATTCGGTTAATTTCGGCTATTATCACTCGCCGATATTCAACACAACAGAACTTATTATATGGAGGTAATTTCTATGTGCAAAGTGAGCGATGTTCATAAGCAATATCAGGACAAACTTATCACTGCCGATCAAGCAGCGGCAAAAATAGAAAACAATTTTAGAGTACATTTCGGTACCGGACTTGGCTCTGTCATCGATATAGACGAGGCTCTGGCTAAGAGAGCTAACGAGCTGAGAGGCGTTACAATAATAACAAACGTTGCTATCAGAAAAGAGGCGCTTAAGACATATCAGGCAAGCAGCTCAAACGAGAACGTAAGATTCCACTCTTCTCACTTCACAGGTACAGATAGAGCAATGAGCAAAGCCGGACGTCAGTGGTACATCCCAATGCTCTTCCGTGAGCTCCCTAGCTACTGGGATCAGAACGATAATCAGTTCGATATGGCATGTTTCCAGGTTACCCCAATTGACGAGCATGGTAACTTCAACATCGGACCTCAGGTCGCTGAAATGCTTGGCATCATAAAGGCTTCTAAGAAAATCATCGTAGAGGTTAATGAAAATATGCCTTTCGCAAACGGCGAGACAGCTATTCTTAACATAGCAGACGTTGACTTCATCGTAGAGGGATCAAACTCAATCCCTGCCGAGATTCCGGCAAAGGCAGCAAGCGAAATTGAAACCGAGATCGCTAAGCACGTAGTAAATTTGATGTCTGATAACTGTACACTTCAGCTCGGAATCGGTGCGCTGCCATGCTGTATTGGAAGCATGCTTGCTGAGTCAGATTTCAAGAACATCGGATGTCATACAGAAATGCTCGTTGACTCATATGTAGATCTGTTCAACGCCGGCAAGTTGGTAGCAGGGACAGGCGCTGATGATAAAAAAGCAGTATATGCCTTTGCAGGCGGAACAAAGAAGCTTTATGACTTCATCCATAATAATCCGCTCTGCCACATCGCTCCGGTTGACTATGTTAACGACATCCATGTAATCAGGAATATAGATAATTTCTATTCAGTTAACAGCTGTATCCAGCTAGATCTCTATGGTCAGGTTTGTTCCGAAAGTGCGGGATATCAGCATGTAAGCGGTACTGGCGGACAGCTCGACTTCGTTATGGGAGCTTACCTATCAAAGGGAGGAAAGAGCTTCATCTGTACCCCTTCAACAAGAAAAACTAAGACAGGCGAGTTGGAAACTCTAATTAAACCGGGTCTAACACCAGGCTCAATTGTAACGACTCCTAGAATGTCCACTCACTACATTGTAACTGAGTATGGTGCTGCAAACCTCAAGGGTAAGAGTACATGGGAGCGTGCTGAGAAGCTCATCAACATCGCACACCCTGAGTTCAGAGAAGAGCTCATCAAAGATGCCGAGAAGATGGGAATATGGACAAAGACAAGCAAGATTTCTCTATAGTCTGACCGGCTACAAATCACCTTTAACAAAAATAAAAAGTGTAGTATAATACACCTAGCATACCGATGTGGCATAGCTGCATCGGTATTTTTGGAGGGATATTTATGAACAAATTTTTAGATAGCAGAACAGGAAACATCCTTATGGTGCTGGTGGGAATCGCTTGCGACGCATTCAGCTTTGCAGCCTTTGTTCTCCCACATAAGTTTATCGCAGGAGGCGTAACAGGTGTAGGCAGGGTGTTTTCGCACTACTTCGGATTCGACGTTTCGGTAGTTGTAGCTATAATCAGCATATCGCTTTTGATACTCGGCTTCCTTTTGCTCGGGAAGCTCTTTGCACTCAGCATAGTAGCAGGTTCAGTACTATTTCCACTATTTCTGAATGTGTTTAACAGATTTGATGCTCTTAAACATCTGACTGATCAACCAATGCTTGCAGCCATAATCGGAGGAGTGCTGATGGGATTTGGACTGGGACTCATAATTCGTGCAGGTGCATCATCCGGTGGAAGCGATGTAATTCCAATCATCCTAAACCGCAAGCTGGGAATTCCGGTTGCTCCTCTCATCTACATAGCAGACTTCACGATCATGATCTTGCAGCTACCATTTGCAAACACAAACGACGTGCTCTTTGGCATAATCGTAGTAATGCTTTGCACTATAACGCTCAATAGGGTCGTACTCTTCGGTTCAAGCAATGTTCAGTTCACAATAATCAGCCATAAGTATAGGGAGATTAACGAGGCTCTGCAAAACGATTTGGATGTCGGTTCTACTTTGACGCATGGAATCACAGGTCACTGCAACGATCCTTTAGATGTAATCATCTGTGTAGTCAGTCACGAGAGCGTACACCGTGTAAGGACAACGGTTCTTGAAATAGATGAAGAAGCTTTCATGACCATGGTAGACGTAAGCGGGGTAAACGGACGAGGCTTTACTATGGCAAGAAAATACTGAGTTTATACACCGGTGTAATCCTTTGATTATGCCGATTTTTATTGCGTTGACACGACAAAGATAATTTCTTACTTAGGGTTTACAACAAGTGTTAAATAATTGACACTTACACCATTTTATAGTATCATTAACATTAACTGAATAATAAGTGTTCTTTTATTTAAAAGCGAAGATGGAAACAGGTTAAAATCCTGTGCGGTACCGCCACCGTAAGCGTGTAGTTTCTCTGATATATCACTGAGAGATTGGGAAGATTGAGAAATATAGATGCGCAAGCCGGGAGACATGCACAAAATTATCTTGTATTTGAGCGGATTTCTCAAAAGATAATGCCAAATTTGTAATTCTTGAGCACACATTTTTGTGTGCTTTTTCCATTCCTGCTTTAATTTAAAAGAAAAAACGGGAGGAAATATGAAAACCTTATTAACTAAATCCAAGCTCTACGCTCTGATTTTAGCTTTCTTCTTGGTAGTCTCTACCATGCCCTTGACAGCTCAGAACGTATTTGCAGAGACAACACTGGGCGTAGATAGCGACGGCTATTTACTCATTACAAGCGAAGACGAGCTGGTTGAGCATCTGATGAGTGCAAACAAAGCTTACAAGTCCGAGCTATCCAAGAATTTTAGGTTAACCAAGGATCTGGATCTATCAAAGTACACCAAGCTCAAAAACATCGGAAGAAGCGCAAACTACGAGAGCAACCCGCTCTTCAAGGGTAACTTTGACGGAAACGGTCACACTATCAGAAATGTAAACCTTAGTGAAGGCGGTATATTCAGCAATATTGATGCAAATGCCAGCGTAAAAAACCTAAGCATAGAAAACGCAAGCATAAGTGCTAAAAGCACGGAATATCCGGGAATACTCGCAAGCAAGAACCTAGGTACAATAGAAAACTGTAAAGTTGTAAATTCTAATATCAACTCAAGTCAGAGCGGTACTGGTGGTTTTGTTGGTCAGAATGTCGGCACTATATCAAAGAGTGCTGTAATAAACACAAATGTAAATGCTGAAAAATCCATGCAGGTAGGCGGATTTGCAGGATTCAACGGCTATTCAAGTAAATTCGGAACCATCGATCAGTGCTTTGCTGATGTAAATGTGGTTGGTTCTGCTAATGTTGGCGGCTTTGTAGGAAAGGCTGAGAAAGGAAATATTTCCAACACCTATGCCGTAGGAAGCGTTAAGGCAAATTCTAACGAAAAAATAGGTGGATTTGCAGGAATCCTAGCAAGCCCATCTCAACTAAAAAATGTTTATGCAAGTAACGATGTAAATGCAAGCTCAGGCGGACCTCTAGCCGGATGGAAGGGCTCAAGCTTCAATAATCCTGGAGAGGTTGTAAACGGCTATTATAACAGTGATAAGCCAAAGCCGACAACTGAAATGCAGGCATACGGAGGAATTACAGCAAAAACTACTGCTGAAATGACTGCTCCTGCCTTCCTAAATTCTATAGCGGGAGACTCTAGCAGCGTTTGGACTCAGGACGCAAACCACAATAACGGAATGCCTTATCTTTCAGCTGTGCTTCCACCTGAAACAGCGCCTTTAGTCCCACCTAAAGCCCCGGTAAAATTCGTAATTTGTAATTACAGTAAGGATACAAACACATTCAAGAAGCTCAAGGAATTCACGGTTCAGCCGGAGAAGGAAGATAGCGTGGTTTTGGACCTCATGAATAGAGCAAAAGCAGAGAACAAGTTCACGTTCACAAGTGAAGCAAGCACTTGGGGTGAGTTCGTAACAAGCATAGATGACATTGATGCGCCAAAGCCTGATGGATGGATGTTCAACGTTAATGACGTGCAGTCGCCGGTTGGTGTAAGCTCAGCAAGCTTTAATGGCGGAGAAACCATACTTTGGTTCTACGGCTGTGACCAGAACCATTACAAGGCACCTCCTCTAGCAAAAATTGAAAATCCGGCAGAGGAATTTGTTGAGATAAACTCCAAGGAAGATCTTATGAAGCTTTCAGGATCAACTGATGATCAGCTTCTTAGCAAGAACTATAAGTTAAACAAGGATATCGACCTTTCAGGGGTTAATTTTGAACCAATTGGTAGCCTCGAACATCCTTTCACCGGTAAGTTCTTCGGACAGAAACATACAATCAAAAATCTAAATATAGAAAAGGACAAGGATTCAAAGGGCGTTGGTTTCTTTGCTGCTATTAAAGGGGCTGTAGTAAAGGATTTAAAGATTGAAAATGCAAAGGTCAAAGGAGGTGCCGTTATAGGAGTCCTCGTTGGCGAAGCTCAGGTTGATGCAAGTGCCGGAAAGAACAATCTAATTGCTCACTGCAATGTTTCAGGTATAGTAGAAGCCAAAGGAGAGAGAGTTATAAAGGTTGCAGACGCCGGCGGATTAGTTGGTGCCGCTCAGGAAGCTACAGACCCTAACACCTACGATTATGCGACTACAACCATCTTTGATGCGCATGCTGATGTAAAAGTGACCGCAGATGTAGGTGCAAAGGATAAAGCTATATCAGGTCACGTAGGCGGTCTAGTAGGACACAACAAGGGAAAGATCATAGATTCCAGTTCAAAGGGTGATATCCTTGGAGGCAACACAACAGGTGGTCTTGTCGGTTATAACGACGGTTCCGTTAGAGGATCAAAGTCAACAGGAAACGTAAAGGGCGCATTCAATGTCGGTGGTTTCTTCGGAGCATCCGGCCCTTATAGTGCAACAAAGGATAGTTATTCAACCGGAGATGTAAAGCCGGTTGAAGATACAAAAGCAGAGTTTATCGGTGGATTTGCCGGTACAATTTCAGGCAAGGTGGAGAACTGTATAAGCACGGGAACTGTAACTCCGGGATGGTCTTGGAACGGTGGATTTGCCGGAAAGATCGATGGAAGCCTTACGGGTCCAAATGCAACAATTAAAGATGTTTATGGCAACTGTAACGATTTTAACAACGAAACTCTAAAGGCATTCGGAAACTACATGCCAAACCCATCAGATACAGCTCTTACTGCTGCTGCTGAAAAGATGCAGGTAGATAAGAAGACATCCGAGAATCTCGTAAACGAAAAGTTCGGTGCAAACATCAACCATGATGATACACAAAGCAAGCTAGACATCGAAAGAGTCGAAGCAAAGATAGTTGTTCCAAATCCTGTTTTGCTGGATAGCGAAGACGTTTTAAACAGCTCAAGAGCTGCAGTTAACAGCCTCACAAAGGAACAACAGAAGAAACTCAATAAGGACAAGCTAGAAGCCTTAGAAAAGGCTGAAAAGACCCTCAATAAGATCAAGACCGAGCCTACGCTAGGCTTCCTCGATTCCGCAGCTCTAAACAAGGACTTTAATGTCGAGTTTGATGGTAGCTTCGGAAAGATCAAGTTCGAAGAAGGCAAGGCTAAAGGTCTAAAGTTAAGAGTAGATTCCGATTACAAATACTTTGCTGATGCAAGTGGAAATCTTCATCCAAAGGCAAAGGTAAGCATCAAAATCGATGGTGTAGAGAAGACACTTGCTTACGGAACAGACTACACTTCTGAGGAAGGAAGCACCATTATTAGCTTCTCATCAAGCTTCTTAAAGTCACTAAAGCCGGGAAGCTATGTAGGTAGAATTCAAACAAACGCCGGATATGCCGAGTTCACTCTCGCTATACAGAGCAAACAAGCAGCCATAGGTCAGACTACGGGCGGACAAGCTACAAGAAAGGCTAGGCTTGGAAGAGTAAACACCGGTGACAGCACAAATACAGCAGCATTTGTAATCTTCCCGATGGCTATAATAGCTACAATAGGCCTTTCACTAGGAAGAAAAAAACTTAACAAATAAGTTAAACCCACAAGCTAAATATCCAACAACAGAAAACTGCCCGTGCTATCTAAAACACGGGCAGCTTTTTGTATTTACAAATTAGTTTATATCAAAATCAACTGATATCATTTCTGGCAAGTATTGCCGCCGGAGTCTTACGAAGTGTTGTAAATACCGGAAGCAGCCCCGCAATCATATTGAAACCTAAAACGATTAGAAAACTTATTCCAAACACCAAAGGATTCATCCTGTACATGCTGTCAAACAGATCTATCTTTGTCAGAGCATTTATGAAGTATGCCATGAGTCCCATTCCGGGAAGTGCCGTTATCAATGTAATCGCTATAACCTCACCGGTAAACATCCTGTAGATGTCGCCCTTTTTGAGACCGATAGCCCTTAAAACACCAACCTCTTTAATTCTTGATAAGAATGAGGCTCTAAGCATCAAATATATCTCAATCAGTGATACCAGCACTATCACGCTCGATACAGCGATGGTCTTCCAAATACCCTTACTTATTCGGTTTACATAGTTCTGCTTATTTTCCTTGTAGACGTCGATAACTCTGACATCTGACCCTTGCAGGCTCTCAATCAAAGCTGCTTTGTTCTTAGGAGATATGGTTAAAGTCTTATACTTTGAAATCACATTGATGAAGTACGTATTATCGGTTACATATAGTCCTCCACCTTTACGATCGTCGTGGTAATACCCTGTAACAATTAGGTAATTGCCCTTTACCTTAATATTTATAGGTTTTCCTATAGCTACCTCATCCTTAAGCGTTTCCGGAACAAGAACCTCGAAGTCCTTTGCCGGAGCTTCACCTTTTACAATTTGGATATTCCCCGCATTTGCGTACTCGCTATAAGGCAAAATAGCATCGGCTTCCGTTGCGTATGGAATATTTTGCATCGACTCTACTGCATTCTGACCGGGATCGTGAAGAATTAAAGGCAGTAGCTTTGATCTATCAGCGTATATGCAAGGTGTCTGTCTGTTGCATATTCCGACAATCTTCATATCCTGCATATGAGGCTGCTTCAAGGTTCTTCCCAGAATGTCCTTACCGGTCTTTATACCGAGCTCTCTCGCATTCCCTTGCTTAATCATGTTCTTAACAACCATCTCGTCAACTACCAGTTCATCCGGATTTTCAGGGAGCCTTCCGGCTGTAAGGTCCGCCTTCTTGAGCTTTGCTTTGTCGGACAGCGAACCGGTTACCAAAAGCCCTTGAGTCTGATAATACTCTTCAAATGCCATAACAAAATTTACTGTTGAGTTTCCCGGCAATGCGTAGTCCACATTTTCCATCGTTGCATACTTATGATAGCTTTCTCCTGAAAGCTTCCCCGTCTTTACGTTTACGTAATCCTTATCCATGGTCGTGAACCTGTCATCCGTATAGTGAGTAATTCCTGCTACATTGCTGACTGCATAGATTACGAACATCGATGCCAGTACGAATCCTAGCATGAGTATCTTTTTGATTTTTGAATATCTGCGGATTTTCTTAAATCCCGACCCGAACGACGAGAAAGGGCCATAGATACTGCAGTATTTCATTTTCGCCGGCTTTCCGCTCCTAGCGATACCCTCTTTCTCCTCTGCATGCTCAAAGTAATCTCCGTAGTCAAAATTATACTTCTCGTATATCTCCTTGGTCATTGCCTGATAGTGCTCGTCTATGATTTCAACACCTTCTGCGCCCATTGAGAGATTATCGTCTGTCTTGATATATATGTTGTTGTTCTTAACTACTATTTCAATCTTCGGTAGTTTTTGATTGCTGTCGCTGTAAAGGCTTATATCAAAAGGCCCATCTGAAAAATCCTTTTGTATAGGCATGTCTTTAAGGAATATCTTGCTGTCCATACGGTAATCGAGCTGGCCGTCGTGGGAATTCTCCCTGTCATCAACAATCTTGCCATCGACAATTTCGATTACTCTGTCCGCATAAAACTCTGCAATATCTCTCTCATGCGTTACGAGAATTACCAGCTTTTGCTTTGATATAGCCTTGATTATGTTCATTACATCAATAGTATTGCTACTATCGAGATTTCCGGTAGGTTCATCAGCGATGATAATCTGAGGATTCTTTACCAACGCACGTGCTATGCCAACTCTTTGACGCTCACCGCCGGACAGCATGTTCGCCGGACGGTTACGGTACTTTGCTATACCAACTCTATCGAGAATATACATAACCCTGCGCTCTATCGCATCCTTATCCTTAAAGCCCGTCATCTTTAGAACAAGAGCTACGTTTTCGAATACAGTCGCATCCTCAATTAGGTTGTAATTCTGGAAAATATAGCCTATCCTCAAATTTCTGATTTCATCGAGCTTGCCATTGAGCCTGCGAGTAATCCTTTGGTCATCTATGTAAATTTGCCCCTTATCCACGCGGTCAAGTCCGCCAATGGCATTTAGAAGTGTAGTCTTACCGCAACCCGAGTTTCCCAGAAAGGTAACAAGACCGGAATCCGCAAGTTCGATGCTGGTATCATTTATCGCGCGGATCTCATTTGATTTATGCTTATTAAATGTTTTTTTAACATTTACTAATCTAATCATCGTCTACACCTCCTCCTTGTAAGCATTCATAGCTGTTTTTCTGAACATCTGACTCGAGTACCTAAGTGCCAAGAATACTGTCATAATCAAAATGATTATATATAGAATCAAAATATCCTCATGTTCGATATAGAGTAGGTTCCTGTTCAGGAATTCAAACGAGTTTATCGTTCCATCCTTAACCTTGATTATCATCCCTGCGACCGCTGCAAAGGCTATGTGGAATATCATTAGCATCTCAATGAGAATCATCCCTGAGCATGCGAAACTGCTTCCCCCAAGCATTCTCACAGTCGAAAAGTAAACGTTTCTCGATTTGAATATCAGCTTTATGATGAAATAGCTTATGAAAAACAACACTGCCAAGAAGATTACCAGAAGAACTTTTCTAATTCCGTTTAGAATAATGCTAACGGAATCTCCTACTTCGCTGGATGTATCGTTAAGATACAAAGCCTTATAGCCTTGCTTTTCCAAGGTCGAAAGAGTTTCCTTTGCATACTTGTTTTCTTTTATATTTACGGTAACCTGGAAGTTGCTACCGTCCTCATAAAGTTTTCTTATATCAGCCTCGTTCATATATATCGCTTCAGGATTTATATCGTCGATTGACTTTCCAAGAAGCCTGTTCACATTGTCCCTCTTGTATACTGAAGCAATTGAAACCGTAAGACTTCTTTCTCCATTTCTGTTAAGCGTAAGATCAAAAGTTTTACCGGATGTATTTCCGTACGGAAACTCCTGAGCAAGAGATTCCGGAATATATGCCTTGCCCTCCTCAACCATAGGCGATGCAATTATAGGATTCGCTGAAGTTGGATTTACCTGCATTGTGCTCTTGTTAATTCTCATCTCCAGATCCGTCTTTCCTGCGGTTATCAACGACTGCATGTGCTCCAGAGTAGAATCCTGACAGCATACGATTCCCTCGTAAAACTGCCCGTTAAACTGTCTTGCCTTATCTTCTTCCTCTGTTAAATATCCATATCCAACTACTGTCAAAGCTTCGTTTATGCCCTCTGCATAGTTCAAAGGCTCGCCCTTTTTATTGAAGAGCTTGCCATAAGGCACTTCGCACCTGTAAAACATCGGAGTTTCAGGTGTTTTGCTTAATGCCGATATTATATAATCATCATCTTTGCCCAGCATCAAAATAACTTCGTTTGGCTTTTCAGGAAGTCTTCCTGAAACGATACGTTTCTCATAGCCTTTGATCGATTTTGCCTTCAGCTGAAGGAAAGTCTGCTTATCATCATTTGAATCTTCTTTAACTTCACTAAAAGGAATATTGCTGAAGCTTATGAGGATATCCGATAAAAGCCCGTATTTTTCAACGCTCTTTACGTTGTCCACCTTTGATAGAGCTGCATAGTCCTCTTCGGTGAAGGCACTCTTGTCCTGCTTCGTAACAACCAGACGCTTTGAATTTGAATCCGGAAAAATCGAATTAAAGATCATGTCGTTTACAGAGAGCCTCATATTCTGCATCGTACCGTATGATGCGGCAGTTCCCGCGCATAGGAAGATAAATACAAAGAGCAAGAGAACCAGTTTAGCCGGTAAACTAAATGTATTCCTTACGCCTAGTCTGACTGTACTGCCAAATCTAAGTCCGTCATGTCTTGCAAGTGTCAAGCGTTCATTCCCATTTGTTGCATTCTTTTGTTTTTTGCTTAGAGAAACTTCAATTTCTCCGGGGCCTTTTATCTTTTCCTGAGCCTCAAGCAGCATAGGGCTTGCAAAACGCTTGTCTTCGCTAAGCTTTCCATCCCTCATCGTAATCTTTCTCGTAGCATACATCTCAACCTGCTCGTAGTTATGGGTTACGATGATTACAAGTTTATCCTTTGATATGCTGGCCAAAAGCTCAATTATACCCTCAGCGGACTTCTTATCGAGATTTCCTGTCGGCTCGTCTGCGACGATTATCGGAGTATCTTTAGCTAGAGCGCGAGCTATTGCTACACGCTGCTTTTGTCCTCCACTGAGCTTTGATGCCTTGGTATTTCTATATGCCTTTAGACCTACGCAATCAATCAGCTCATCAACTCTAGCTTTAATCTCTCCCTTTTTGTAGCCGCTCAAAAGTAAAACCAACTCTATGTTCTGATATACCGTGTAGTTATTTATCAGGTTAAAAGTTTGAAATATGTTTCCGATATATTTCTTGCGGTAAGCCTCCATATCCTCGTTGCCATATCCACTTGTTGGCTGGTCAAAGATGTACATCTCACCTTCTTCGTAAGAATCCAATCCGGAGATTACGTTTAACAGCGTTGATTTTCCGCTACCGCTCTCTCCCGTGATAGCCACAAACTCACCTATATCAAAGTTTAGACTTATCCTATTGAATCCGGAAGTAACGACGCCGCCGGCCGAATAAAATTTTGATACCTTATCCAGTTTTAGCATATTCTTCTCCTCAAAATAATTTGGAAATTGCTTCTATTGCTCAAATTTTATCAACAAAAATACATGCTGTCTATATGATATCGTCACACTTAAGTGATTCTCTGATAAAATTAAGAAGATCGTGTTTTTTTGTTAAGAATTGTAATAAATTTCACATTATAAGCTATGATATTTCTGCATTTTTGAAGCCTCTTGAGCCGCTCTGAAATATTGAATTAAAGCACTAATGGTGATATAATTCAATGGTAAAAGTGATTTGTTGGCTTTCATAGGAGGAAATCATGCAGGAGACCAATTACACGAGTCCATTATCCGAACGTTATCCGAGTGCTGAGATGAAATATCTATTTTCACCTGAGATGAAATTTCACACATGGCGTAAGCTTTGGGTTGCACTGGCAGAGTCTGAAATGGAGCTAGGCCTTGATATAACTCAATCACAAATAGATGAATTGAAATCGCAAATAGACAATATAAACTATGATGTTGCAAAAGAGCGTGAAAAAATAGTTCGTCATGATGTTATGAGTCATGTCTATGCTTACGGGCTTCAGTGCCCTAACGCAAAGGGTATCATTCACCTTGGTGCTACATCCTGCTATGTCGGCGATAACACCGACATGATTATCATGTCAGAGGGTCTTAAACTGATTCGAAAGAAGCTGATCAATACTATTGCAAAACTTGCGGAGTTTGCAGACCAGTACAAGGCAATGCCTACGCTCGGCTTTACTCACTATCAGGCAGCACAGCCAACTACGGTAGGAAAGCGTGCAAGTCTCTGGCTAAACGATTTGGTTCTCGATTTGGAGGATCTGGACTATGTACTAGGTTCACTCAAACTTCTTGGTTCCAAGGGTACAACAGGTACTCAGGCTTCTTTTCTGGAGCTCTTCTCCGGAGATCACGAGAAGTGCAAGAAACTTGACAAGCTAATCGCTGAGAAGATGGGATTTTCAGACTGCTATCCGGTATCCGGCCAAACTTATTCTCGTAAGGTTGATAGCCGCGTGCTAAATGTACTTGCAGGCATTGCACAGTCTGCGCATAAGTTTTCCAACGACATTCGTCTTCTTCAGCACATGAAGGAGATCGAAGAACCGTTTGAGAAGAACCAGATAGGCTCATCAGCCATGGCCTACAAGCGTAACCCGATGCGTTCAGAACGTATGGCCTCGCTTGCAAACTATGTGATGAGCACATCCATGAACCCACAGATTACTGCTGCAACACAGTGGTTTGAGCGTACGCTCGACGATTCAGCTAACAAAAGGATTTCTGTAAGCGAGGCTTTCCTTGCAACTGACAGCATCCTTGAACTATATATAAACATCTCAGATGGACTAGTTGTCTATCCACAGGTAATCAAATCTCATTTGATGGCGGAGCTTCCTTTTATGGCTTCAGAAAATATCATGATGGATGCGGTTAAAGCCGGTGGAGATAGGCAGGAACTTCACGAGAGAATCAGGGTTCACTCCATGGCAGCTGCAAAAGTTGTCAAGGAGGAGGGCAAGCCTAACGATTTGTTAGACAGAATTGCCGCTGATCCTTTATTCAATATAACCAAAGAGGCTTTACAGAAGGTTTTGAAACCCGAAAATTATATCGGCAGGGCAGATGTCCAGACCGAAGAGTTTCTGGACGGGGTCATAAAGCCAATTCTTAGCGCAAATGCTGATATCATAGGCATGGAGGCTAAAATTAATATTTAATGCTATAAGGCATGGAGGTATTTATGATTAAAGCTATTGTTGGTGCTAACTGGGGTGACGAAGGCAAGGGTAAGATAACAGATCTTCTTGCTGCCGAAAGCGATATAGTAATACGTTTTCAGGGCGGGAGCAACGCAGGCCACACTATCAAAAACAGTTACGGCAAGTTCGCACTTCACATGCTACCGTCCGGTGTTTTCTATGACCACATTACAAATGTAATAGGTAATGGTGTAGCCCTAAACATTCCTAAGCTCATAGATGAGATTAAAAATCTCACAGATCAGGGCGTTCCGAGCCCTAAGCTCTTTGTTTCCGACAGAGCGCAGATAGTGATGTCATATCACATTTTGCTCGACGCATACGAGGAGGAGAGACTCGGAGGCAAGTCATTCGGCTCAACCAAGTCAGGTATCGCACCTTGCTACTCGGACAAGTATTCTAAGATAGGATTTCAGGTTAACGAACTTTTCAGCAACAGGGATTTTTTAATCGAAAAGCTGGAGAATATCTGTACAATTAAGAATGTGCTTCTAAAGAATCTATACAATAAGCCGGAGCTTAAGGTAGAAGAACTCTATGAGGAACTTATAGAGTACAGAGATATGATTAAGCCTTATGTTCGCAACACTGAGAGCTTTCTGCACCGCAGTCTGGCAGAGGGGAAGCAACTCCTTCTCGAGGGACAGCTTGGAGCTATGAAGGACCCGGATCACGGAATCTATCCTATGGTAACTTCATCATCTACTCTAGCAGGTTTTGGAAGCATAGGCGCCGGTGTTCCACCTTACGAAATCAAAAGTGTTGTTACTGTTTGCAAGGCTTATTCATCAGCAGTTGGCGCAGGTGCTTTTGTCAGCGAAATCTTCGGTGACGAAGCAGACGAACTAAGACGCCGCGGAGGCGATGGCGGTGAGTTTGGCGCTACAACAGGAAGACCAAGGCGTGTTGGCTGGTTTGATGCTGTGGCAACTAGATACGGCTGCATGATGCAGGGGACGACAGAAGTTGCTTTGACGGTTCTGGACCCCCTAGGCTATCTTGATGAAATCCCGGTTTGCATAGGATATGAAATCGACGGAGTTGAGCACGACGACTTCCCAAACACAACTGATTTAAATAGAGCAAAGCCTATATTCAAGGCGCTTCCCGGTTGGAAGTGTGATATCAGCGGAATCCGTTGCTTTGAAGATCTTCCTAAGGCAGCTCAGAACTACGTAAACGAGCTGGAAGTTCTAATTGGATATCCGATAACCATAGTTACAAACGGTCCAAACCGTAATGATTTTATAAAGAGAAGACCAAATATATAAACTTACGAGGAGAAAGGAAAAACAAATGTACAAAGAAGCTATTAGACCTGCATGGGTTGAGGTTAATCTAAGCAACCTGGACTACAATATAAAGCAGATCAAAGAGAAAGCAAACGGTAGAGAGCTAATCGGCGTAATCAAAGCTGATGCTTACGGACACGGTTCTGTAAAGTGCGCTGAAGTTCTCAGAAAAAACGGAGTTAAGACCTTTGCAATCGCAACTCTTCAGGAGGCTATAACACTTAGAGAAGCCGGTGCAAAAGAGGAAATCATCTGTCTAGGGCTCACACCGGATATGTACGCCGATGTAATCGTAGAGCACGACCTGACACCTGTGGTATGCGACTCATCAAATGCTAAGGCTATCAGCGATGCCGCAGTTGCAGCAGGAAAGATCGTATCCGGACTTATCGCAGTTGACACAGGAATGGGAAGAATAGGATACCTTGCTGACGATACAGATTTCGCAATTGAGGACGTTCGCAAGATTGCAGCTCTTCCCGGATTCAAGATTAAGGGTATGTTTTCACACATGTCTACAGCTGACGCAGCAGACAAGACATACTCACACGAGCAGGAAGCTAAGTACAACGCATTCTACGAGGCTCTAACAAAGGCAAATATCAAGATTCCTTTCCGCACATTGGCAAACAGCGCTTCAATCATGGAACTTCCGGAGATTTACTTTAATGCTGTAAGACCTGGAATCATCCTATACGGATGCTACCCATCAGACGAGGTTGAACGCGCGCAGCTTTCAATCAAGCCTGTAATGTCGGTAAAGGCAAATATAGTTCATCTAAAAGATGTTCCGGCAAACTTTTCAGTAGGATACGGACGCAAGTACATCTCAAGCAAGCCGGCAAGAATAGCAACGCTTGCCCTAGGATACGCAGACGGATACCCAAGACCATTTTCGGCAAACGCTAAGGTTATCGTAAACGGAGTTGTTTGCCCAATCGCCGGAAACATCTGCATGGATCAGTGCATGGTAGATGTTTCAGCAGTTCCTAATGTAAAGCTTGGCGATGAGGTAATCGTCATGGGTTCTGACGGAGTAAACTCAGTTACAGCTGACGACATCGCAAACGCAACAGGCACAATAAACTACGAAATCTGCTGCGCTTTCGGACAGAGACTTCCAAAGGTATATGTTGACTGATAGCTAGCCATTCAAATTTGATAAAGTTTGATATTGCAATGACATCGCCTAATTACGATTCTTGTAAATTAAAGATTATACACAAAACAAAACAGCGAAACCGGGTTTCCAAGCTTCGCTGTTTTTTATTTAAACTGTTTATTCTTCGTCTCCTATAACCATGAGCGCAGTTTTTTCGCGTTTTCAGATATCTCATCTTCTATCAAAGGCTTGCACTCGAGCAATACCATATAGGAGTAGTAGTAAAAGCTGTAGAATAGATCATCCGGGAAAGGATTTTCCTCATATCTGAGTTCGTCTTCTTCCTCATCATATTCCTCTGTCCATAGGTATTCCTCTTTGAGCATGTCGGCAAAATGCGGAAGTTCCTCTGCATGTTCGCATTTAAAGGCGTCATTTATTGACTCAGCTATATACATGAAGAGTTCAATTAGCTCCTCAAACAGTGTTGCTGCAATATCATTTGTCTCCCTTTGTTCTTTGGCCTTTTGAAAAATCCTGAGAAGAAAAATCAAAGCAAATGGTGTCGCATGTAGCAAAGTGCTTTGATGCTCTATATTTATAGCTATCTCTTCACCATCGCGCATTACATCATCTAAATTATCCATTTTGAACAGGGTATCGAAATACTTAGGAAAGTCAGTCGCTCTGCTATATATCGTCGGCAACCTGTTCCAAGGAACATCACTGATTTCTAGGCTTTCTATATATTTTCTTGTCTCTTCATCAACAGTTCTCAATTTTGAATCTCCTTATTCCATGCAGGGATTATCTTCTTCCCATATAATACCATATTTTATCCTATAACCCCATATGTTTTATTCGCCGTGCATAAAAAAGAGAGCCTTATGAAGCAAGCTTCACCCGGCTCTCCGATTTACTTAAATTAGTCAGCTACGTATGGTAGTAGAGCAACGATTCTTGCTCTCTTAACAGCAACTGTGATATCTCTCTGATGTAGTGCGCATGTTCCTGTCACTCTTCTTGGAAGGATTTTGCCTCTCTCAGAAATATACTTTCTTAGCTTATCTACATCTTTATAATCAATTTTTTCTGCTTTATCTGCACAGAACTGGCATACTTTTTTTCTTCTCATGCCACCATGTCTTCTATCTGCCATGTTTATCTCCTCTCTTTAGAACGGTACATCTTCGTCAATTGCCTGGAATGAATCCGGCATCTCGTCATCAAAGCCGCCGCTTGCGCCTGCCGGCTCAGATGCGTGTGTCTGCTGTGGTCTCGGTGTGCTGCCCTGCGGTCTGTCCCCCCATTCAAGGAACTCGACACGATCAGCAACAACATCAGTTGTGTAAACCTTAGCTCCGTCCTTGTTTGTATAGCTTCCTGTCTGAAGTCTTCCCTGAACAGCAGCCATACGACCTTTGGCAAGATACTTCTCGCAGTTTTCTGCCTGCTTGCCAAATACAGTTATGCGCGGAAAGTCTGTTTCTCTTTCCTTGCCTGCACGAACGGGCCTGTCAATAGCCAAACTAAATGTTGCTACAGCCATCTGAGATGTGGTGTATCTAAGTTCAGGATCCCTTGTAAGCCTTCCTATTAGTACTACACTATTCACTATCTACACCTCTTTCTTATTCAGCATCCTTATTAACGATGATATGTCTCATGAAATCTTCTGAAATCCTGAGTCTTCTATCGAGCTCTGCTGGCAATGTTGGTTCTGCCTTGAAGTCGATGACAACATAGTAGCCCTCGTTCTTCTTCTGGATTGGGTAAGCCAACTTTCTTAGGCCCCAAACATCAACATTTCCTACTTCTCCTTCAGCTGCGATTACGTTCTTAACTCTCTCAACAGCTGCGTCCTTCTTCTCATCCTCCAATGTTGGATCGATGATGAACATTACCTCGTAGTTAATCATTTGTTTCACCTCCCTATGGTCATAAATGGCGCTATTCCTATAGCGCAGAGATTGTATGCTTAGTTGCATACCCTAATATTATATACTAAATAATTTAAAAATCAAGGTAAATAGCCAGATTTCTTATTGTATGATCATACGTTTTTTATTATCAATCATAACATATTGACATATGCTGAAATACTCTCTGAAAAAAATTTATTATTGGCTTGAAGTATGGAAAACTTAATAAAGTTAAACCATCAAAAAACCAAAGCAAATCAATATTATTTACCTTGGTTTTTAGTGTTAAGTTCTATTTACTTATAACTTCATTTGCTATGTAATCTGACAGTCCACCAACAACAACCGCTTTAGTTATATTTTTATTTTTTAAATATTCTTTTGAGTATTCAAGGTTATTATTATTCACTATCAAAATAGGTCCATCTTCTAACTGTGAAGCAACAAGTCCATCCACCTCATTGTCAACAAGTGTTATTTTTGATGTATTAGGGAAGAAATATTTCGCAACTTCGACACTTGTTTCATATCTATTTCTACCTTCAATCCTCATAACTTTTCCGATTTCAGCTAATTGCTTTGCAACAATAGAATTAACGACATCTATTGATCCGACAATAATAAATTCAAGACCTTTCTTTCTAGATAAAAAATCTAGTTGATAAAAATGCACAAAATCCTCAACAAGAAGAATAGGCAAACCAGTGGCTGCTGCAGATATTCCATCAATGTACTGCGCACCCGAAATTACCAAGATTCTTTTTTCATCACCAAGTGCGTGTTTTAGCACTTCAAAATTAGTCAGATATCTATCATCTCCTGTTAATATTTTTATATTCGAATTATAATCTATATCACCACCTACCTGAAATAGCGCATCTTTTTTTTCAATAGAATAGTCAAATATTATAGATGCATTATATTTTCTTGCTAAAAATGTAGATGATAATCCATCAATTATACTCTTACCACTCACATTTACATACTTATATTTATTAGTTGCATTTCTAACTATTTCCGCAGTCTCGTTTCTATCTTCCCCTCTATATATTGTTAGATTGCACATTGGTTTAACAACTTTATGGTCAATAAAGTCAATAGGTGGATATATAAAACCCATAAAATCTAAACCGGGCTCTGAATTTGTGTATGGTGGGTGATATTTCCTTATGTAAAATCTTGATGATCCATAGTCAGATGCAGACACTGTAATTTCACCATTTGTTCCAATCGACTCAACAACAGCTACATGTCCTGCACCATCACCACCATATCCTACAACTCCCTTTTTCCAACACATAACAGCACCTAGTCTTGGACTAGCGCCTCTTTGGTACCCATCATTGTTCCAGTACCAATCCTCTGCATTGGACCTACTTAGTCTATGATTGTACCCGAGAAGTTCTCGCCATCTCCCCCAAGCATAACCAACACAGTTTGGGATGCACTCACCATCCGATGTTATTCTTATACAATTGTTATATCCTCCGGCTGACGAATGCAGCCAGTTTTTATTATGATATTCTGGTGCTGTTAATCTTTTAATATATATTTCACTCATTTTTGTCCTCCTCTTTTTTCACATCTTCATTTGTGATTTGATTTGAATTTTTCTTTAGTATTTTTGCAACATGCTCTATGATAGGCACTGTATCTAACCCCATTAACGATATGTTCTCACTTATAGAAATAATTTCATTAGATAGATAGCAAACCGTAACAACGTTCTTAATAAACCCTGAACCTATCACATTATCCAACTGTGCCCCAACAAGAATTACAAGCAAAATTGTGCCTTTTCTACACAATCCTTTAAACCCTGCTCTTGATTCAAGCTTTCCATTTTCACTCTTCTTACTTTTTTTAAATACTCCTGCAACGATTATTCCCGTTATATAATCTATCATCATGCAAATAATCAATGCCTTCAGACTCATAGTCCAGAATTTTTGTCTTGTAATTATATTTGAGATAGCAGTTGGTGTTAGCATTTTCATTACCTCCTTTGCTTTATATTTATAATATTGCGCATTATTATAGATTTTAAATCTACTTAACAAGTAATACAACGATTGTAATCAAAACATTTTTATATTACAACCATGTTTTAAGTATTTTTCTCTGCCTCTGTAGATTATAAATCTATTATATTCCGGGTAGATTATTTGTCAACTACTTTTTTAAAACTTGTTGAATATAAATCAACTTGATGATATACTTAAAGCTAAGAAGGAGTTAGCAAAATGAGCATTGGAAAAAAAATTAAAGAAAAACGTATACTCCTCGGTCTAACCCAAGAAGAGTTAGCGAACAAATTAGGTTATAAATCAAAATCAACCATCAATAAAATCGAACTTGGTATAAACGATATACCTCAAAGTAAGGTTTCAGAATTTGCAAGAGCGTTAAATACAACACCTGTTTTTCTTATGGGTTTAGAACGGGAAAAACCAAAAAAGAAAACACTCCGTACAGTTCGAATACCTGTGCTTGGCATGGTTCATGCAGGCTATCCTATGGATGCAATTGAAGATTTTATAGATTGGGAAGAAATCACATCTGACATGGCAAGCCGTGGAGAAATAATGGCTTTAAAAATAATGGGTGATTGTATGGAACCAAAATTCTCAGAGGGTGATATAGCAATCGTTTTATGTCAATCACATGCTGAAACCGGAGATATTGCTATAGTAATGGTTAATCACGATGAAGCCGAAATGAGAAAAATTAAAAAGTTCCCAGACGGTTCAATCAATTTAATCCCGCTTAACCCAGCTTATCAGGTCAAGTCATATAGCCCAAGGGAAATAGAGGAATTACCAATACGGATTTTGGGTAAAGTAATAGAACTCAGAGCTAAATTCTGATTTTACTATTCTTATTTATATTTCTTACGAGGAGATACAGCATGTCAAACGAACACAACAATTTGTTATTTTCGGAAAGCGTTAAGCCTTTGGCTTCGTCAAATAACAGAATAGCCTATTTTGATGCTATCAGAGCCTTTGCAACGATAGCTGTTATTATGCTACATGTATGTGCTGCTAATTGGTATGCTTGGCCTGTAACGGCTTCCTCTTGGATTACATGTTCTGCTTATGATAGCGTCGTTAGATGGTGTGTTCCTTGCTTCATAATGATTAGTGGCGCACTATTCTTAGACAAAAAGATTAATTTAAAGCGTCTGTATTCTAAAAATATCTTTCGCATTGTTGTTGCATTCGTATTCTGGTCAGCTATTTATACTTTTGTGCCTAGTCTAATCAACAATGGAGAAAACAAGCTGCTTACATTCCTCGAAGGGCACTATCACATGTGGTTCTTATTTACCATTATTGGACTATATATAATCTCACCTATAATTTCGGGGGTCAAAGGGAATATAAATGCTTTAAGATATACAATAGTATTCATGTTCATATCAGCCATACTTATACCAAATGCAGTTGCAATACTAGGCTTATTTATGCCTAATTTTTCTGTAACACTCGGTCAATATCTAGGTAAATTTAGCGGTGGGGGGAGTGGATTCTTTAATGTAAGATTCATTTTTTACTTTGTTTTAGGGTATTATTTAAACTCCATTAACCTTAGTCGTAAGATGAGAATTTTAATATATATATTCGGTATTTTAGGCTTTATAGCGACAATAGTTTGTACCATCTACTATTCAATACACACAAATACTCCAAATGATTTTTTCTACGCCTACCTATCGATTAACGTTTTACTTGAATCAATTGCTGTATTTGTATTTCTTAAGTACAACTTTGATTTAAAGAGCTTTGGTAAGACAGCTAGAACTATTATTATTTTTATTTCAAAATACAGCTTCGGAATATATCTTGTGCATCCTTTGTTTATAGAACAAGCAAAATATCATTTCAATTTCACTATGCTTCCATTTAGTTCAGTAATTGGAATTCCAATTCTTACTATCATATATCTAACTTTATCTGCAGTAGCTGCGTACATTTTAAGCAAGCTCCCGGGGATAGGTAAGCTCATAGTATAAAAATTGAATACTCTGCACTGGTAGGTGCTAAAATTCTTAATACCTATTGCCAGTTCGGAGTTTTTTATTGCACAAAAAAGGATGCTATTCGTAATAGATAGCATCCTTCTACTTTGCCTATATTGATTAAATTTATATTATCTTTACCAACTAGCCTCTTATATAATTTGCTATTTCATCGCTGATTGAGAGCTTTCCACCTAGTAAAATCAAACTCTTAGTTCCATTTTCTGAAACAAATTTTTTCGCATTATAAGCATCTGCAAAATCTGGTCCCACAAGTAGAACTGGAACTCCGATGTCCTGATTGAAAGCTCCGCCTACAAGGGCGTCTGGGAAGTTAAGTCCCGAAGCTAATATAACTCTATCTGGATGACTTAGGAAAAGATTTTCTGCAATTAGTCTTGATGTCTCGAATCTATCTGATCCTGCAAGTCTTACCGTATCCCCTGTGAATTCGTCGCGTACCGTCTTTGGAACTGCCTTATCTCCTCCAATAAAGTATACCTTTAGTGGGTCTATTGTTGAAAGATAGTTCTTTTGACTTGCGCTGAGTTTATCATCAGCTAGCAAAATAGGTTTATTTGCTGCAGAAGCCGAAACCGCATCCGGGAAGTTTAAACCTGAGCATACGATAAGCTCTTCACCATGCACTCTCGATTCCTTTAGAATCAAAAGATTAGTTTCAAATCTATCAGAACCTCCAATTCTCTTAATATTAATCCCTTGAAGCTTCTGCTCTAAGCTTGCTGGAACAGCGCTTGTCTGTCCTAAAATATATACTGTACCATTAGGTTCAATACTATTCTTTATATACTCAGCAGTGTTATCCACTTCGTATTGGTTTGTCAAAAGCATAGGTGCTTTTTTTCTGAACGCTAGATAGTTTCCTGAGAGTGCATCCGGATAATTTTCTCCGGACGCAACTACTATGTTATCGAACTTTTCTTTGCCCTTATTTAGTTTCATCTGCTCAGCTACGGCATATGCCGTCTCATATCTATCGCTGCCTGCAAGCCTTATCTGCTTGTTAGCATCATACGCTGCCTGAGCTTGTTTCAACTTCTCTCTTGCGGCATTCGTTTTTTGGACGGCCTCTTTTATTGCCGCATTATTATCGCTGTTTTCGGCATTGCGCAGCTCCGCTTCTTTTTTTGCTATTTCCTGATCTATCTCAATTTCACGCTTTCTAATCTCTTCCCTAAAACTCTCAATGGTGAGATAGCTTTTACTGGCATCGTCTCTTCCAAAACACTGTTCGCTTGAAGGTGAGCCTTTTCTGAGATTGTTCACCGTAAGTCCTGTAATTTTATGTGTGCCGTTCATCAAGGATTTATAATGTGCAATCTCATATTCTGAACCATATGTACCATTTACATACTTCTGTCTCTCATAGTCGAACCAAAAGTTGAAAGGATCACTATACATAAGCGCCAGGTTTTCGCCGGATCCCGAATTGAATATCTCTGACATAAACGCATACTTAGATGAGATTAAAGCCATGAAATAATCGTGGTTAATTCTTCCATTTTTTTCATACATAACAGTAAATAATGCGTTGCTTACAGCCGAAAACATCATTAAATCCGCAGATACCTTAAGCTCTCCGTTTGGTATCCCCGGTAGCTGGGGATTGACAGCTGAAGCCGAATTATATGGTCTTAAATCCGGATTTGTTCTGAGATCGTTTGCTGTCTTAATTAACTCGATTGATCTGTTGATATTCTCAAAGGAAAGCGCCTCCTCTACAAGAGCTTTAACCTTTGCTTTATCAGCCTCAGTAAGATTTAACGCTACCAAGGCAGGCTCTGTATCGAGAAATTTTATAAGCTTCTCAACGGTCAATGCACTCTCATATTGATTACTTCTGTTCTCCAAAAAATACTTTACTACATATGCTTTAGCTTCCTTTAAACGTTTAAGTTCAGCCCTTATTTCCTCTGCATAGTTGGCATTTCCGTTCTCAGATCTTACCTGTCTTTCGTTTTCCTCTGCTGCAGCTAGCTCGCCTTTCGCATTTTCAAGCGCCAGTCCTAAAGTATGTTCATTTTCATCGTAGCTTGCTGATAAACTTATATTAACCTTTGACTGAGCCATAGCCGAAGCTACCGGCATCAAAGCGAATACCAGACACGCCAAAGCCAAAATAACTCTCTTAGTAATTTTTTTATTCATCTGTTCTCCTATTTCCATAGTATCTCCGGATACAGACCCTTGTCCTTCATTGAACGAAGCGCGTTGACAACGCCCTGCTTATCCTCTTTATATGTCACCCCATACCATTTGTCCTGTGAAGTCAAAACCTTGACCGTAGCTTTATTCTCAGCCAAAAGCTCAGATACCACACCCGGAAGAAAGTACTCTCCCTTTAGCGGATTTTCAACTACGCTCGTTTCAAAAAATCTCGGAAATTTCTTATCCAGTTCGTTCATCATCGACTTTGTGAAGCCCCAGAAATTCATCGAAACAATAGTGTCACCTGCGACCTCTGTCCAAGTTTCCCCGTCATCCTCGGTAAATGCAACTGCATCGCCTTTTCTCATAATCTTTGTTCTTTCAACGACAGACACCAGATTATTTTTATCATCAACAGTGCAAATACCCCTCGCCACATGGCCGTTTTCCGTCAAAGTCTTATCCAGTCTGTAGCCGACCATGGAATATCTATACTTATCGTCATCCTTTGCCTTGTCAAGAAAGTCATACATGGACTGGAATGCTCCCGCACCATAGTAGTCGTCTGCATTTATAACGGCAAAAGGCGCATCAATCAGCTTACGTGCTGCGAGTACCGCATGACCCGTTCCCCAAGGCTTTTCGCGTCCTTCGGGAATCTTACAGCCCTCAGGAATATCCTCTATATCCTGAAATACATAATGGATGTTCAGGTGTTTTCCGCTTCTCTCATCTATCAAAGCTCGGAAGTCCTGCTCATTCTCCTTTTTGATTATGAAGACAATCTCTTCAAAACCTGCCATCATAGCATCATAAAGAGAAAAGTCTAAAATTATCTCCCCCTCATCGCTTATCGGATCTATCTGCTTTAGCCCTCCATACCTGCTGCCCATACCTGCTGCCATTACTATAAGAGCGGGCTTATCTATCTTCTTTGTAGAAATACTCATAATTTACATCTCCTCTTGATTCAAACAATAGTATTTAGATTATATCATATGATATGATAATCGCAAATGAGACGGATATTATGATTAAAAATATAGTCAATAAAAAGAGAGCCTATGAAGCTGGCTTCTCTAGACTCTCTGATTTACTTTAATTAGTCAGCGATTTATTATATGACCAATTTATTCGTTGAATTTTGAACGTATATATGTAGCAATTAGTAATGCTGCAGCTGATACAATAATCGCTATATATGCACCTTGGTTTGTCATATCACCTGTATTAGGTTTCTTACTCTTTATTTTACTGAGAGGAATTTTCTCCCATACTGCAGTGAGTATTGTATCCTTTTCAACCTCACCCGTTGTAAATTTGTCACCAGACTTATATATTTTACCGTCCTTGTCTTTCCAGCCAATCAGTCGGTAACCGGATTTTCTAAGGGTTCCTGAACCCATTACGGTAACCTTATCCGTATCTCCCGAAGTGCTCGGATAATATTTTTGCAAATCTGTCGGAGCATTACCGCTCACTCCTGATTCCTCATTTTTGTAAATTACATTTGAATATACAAATACATTGAATTTACCTGTAACGGTATCCCCAAGGGTATTGCTCGTCTTCATTTGCAGTTGTTTTACAACACCGGTTTTCTTTGGTGTAACAACTCCATCTGTATCTAAATCCATTATCGGATCATTTATTGCCGTAAATGTAATTGCAGGATTTGGTTTATCAGGATTATCGCTTATCGCTTTGATTCCAAGCTTATGATGTTCATCTGTAACATGTACAAACTGATCATCGGTTGGAAGTTTAGGCAATCTGATAATTCCTGCCGAGATATTATTTGCATTTCCTGATACATCAAAACCGTGGAACGCCTGTGTTGTTAAAGTGGCCCTGTCAAAGTCGGAATCCGTACCGGAACTTGTCGGATCCGTTGTTCCTGTATGTTTTGTTACCTTAAGTTCATCCGGTAGCTCCAAAGACACTGTGTAATTTGAGTCGAGATGATTTGTTCTTATAGTAAATGTACCATCTGCATTTATTTTTCCAATTTCCGGATTTGCCGTTGTTCCAATCACATCACCATTAGAATCCTTAAGTTTTACAACAATACCGCTATCTGCACCTATCGGTGAATTTTTATCAAGGACTCCATCCTCATTTTTATCACGCCAAAGCGTGCCGTTAACTGTGTATGCTTTGAATACATACTCTGCTGTCGAGCACTTTGAATCGGTTGACTCTGATCCGGCTTTGAAATGATAATTTCCTGTAACGTAAGCGTTAAGATCCTCTTTCTTTGCCGCCTCCTCTTTTGCTTCTACCGGTATGCGAACCTCAATATTCACATCACTTCCCGGCGTTGCTTTATGCTTAAAGGTCATCTTAACATATCGATAATCTTTCAAATCATCAGGTGATGTTATAGCGCTTTCCGGCACAAATGTAGTACCGTCCTTACTATATGAATAAGTTAGAGTATCACCTGTAGCTTTTCCGGAAATCTGATATGTTACGGCTTTTCCCTTAATATTCATCGAATAATCGTTTTTCTTTGTATTATTGATTACTTTTCCTTTTTCATCATATTTTGAAACAGAAACTGATTCCCCTTTCTCCGGCATCTTTATAACAACCTCTGCATCAGTTGTCGTACCCGGAATATTGATTTGTTCACTGACAAGCAAAGAGTTTTTTTCGTGAGAGAAGAAAGAAACCGGCTTTTGCCTATCAACAATGTTATTCTTTCCGGGATATAGCTGTACTCCATTAAATACATGTTGCAAGACATTAACTGTAAAGTCGCTCATGTCTCCTACTTTAAAAAGCGTTGGAGTTGTCGTATCACCTGTTCCTCTAATATTGTCTGAATCCGGCACTGCATCTTTAAATGTATATTTGATGTTTCCTGATGCAGCTGAACCGTCATATTTGGTCAGAAGATTGGAAATATCATAGTATACCTTACCGAGCGGATGATGAACCCCCAGCGATGCACCGTTCCATGCCTGCAAATTTATCTTTGCAAGTGCATATTGCGCAACAACTCTCCAGCCTGAATCGGTCAAATTATTAAAGTGTCCTGGAAGATTGCCACTGGAAATCTTCAAATATCTCTTTCCGTTTACACTTATTACGGACACTTCGCTATCAGTTATCGGATATCGCCTGATACGCGGATCTGTATTAAGCTCAGCCGACTGTACTGATGCAACATCAAATTCGGGATCTTTGAGCTCTATATACACTGCTTCCGGAACATCGAGTTTAGGTGTTGAATCGACCATTGCTTCTTCTGAATTCAAATCGTTACGCGTAATATCAAATGCACCGTTAAAAGCACCTCCATTTTCACCGAAAAGACCAAACGAATATAGAAGTTCGCTCTGTTCTGCTGTCGCAGTACTTCCCTGATAGGTTGTAATCGTTCGATTGTCAGACTTAAATTCCATAGCTGTAATCAGCCAGCTCTGATCTTTATTTGCAAACGAAAGATGTATGCCGTTATTATTCCGCGGTTTACTTTCAACACCGTCAGGGTTTGTATATACTGTGCCCGGGCATGGATTATCATACTTGAGAAACGCATCAACTTCTATTTTTCCACGTGCTAATGCGCCTCCCGGAACTGTGAATTCCTGATTGTTGTACAAAGAATGAGTACGCGTCACATCAATCAAAGTACTGAACAGTCTGAATTGAATCTTATCAAGTTCTATATAGTCCAAATCCTTTGTATAATCTAAAGTTAAATCACCATTATACTTGAATTGTATAGCTGTGAAGAACTCATCATCTGAAAGTCCTATGTCCTTTTTGGTAAGTGTAATAAGACCTTTCTTGATTTTCGGTATGGTATATTCCTGATTTGTTTTTGTCTCTGCAGTTTTTTTGTTGTAGCTGGAATAAATAATCTTCCATCCGCTCATTCTCTCATATACACTGAACCCACCGATAAAGCTAATAGGTTCCTCAACACCGTTTATATTGTTTGTTCTTGCTTTAAGAGTTATGACAGGATTTTTATAGAGTGTCTTATAAGAATCTCTATCTCCACGCAAAAATACTCCGCCTGCATATGGATAACGATTATAATCAAACTTGGACTTATAACCGAATGTATATACATCCTTTGTTCCTATTTGACCTTCTTCAGCAAATTCATTACATTTTTCTTCGCCAACTTTAAGGTAAAGATAATCCGTATCCGAGTTTGTATTATAGGTATATGAGCTGCCGTCCTTTTTCGGATGTTCCGCTTCATAGCCTATCTTAATGAGCTCATCCTTAACAAGCGGGCTCCCATCTTCATGTTCGCGACTAACCCTATAATCAAATTTAAACGGATCGTCATTTGATGTTGCAGAGTGCTTAAATATTTTCCACTCAAACCTTATATCGGTAATTCGATCTCCGGATTCAATATATTCTGCAAGTGAAATTTTGCCGCTTGGCCCTTGAATTTCATTTTCAGGTATGTCCTTATTAACAACGCTTCCATCAGCTTTTTTTATCGTTAATGTCATTTTGCCAAGTTCCCTATCAAGGTAAGATACATTCGTCTGGCGATTGAACACTGTCGGTCTTATTTCATATGGGAAGTGATATGTTTCAGTAAAAGCACCTTCCGACATGAACAAATCCCCATTTGTGTCGTAATTTTCAGTGTATGTCTCATTATATATGTCAACAAATTTCTGTTCAAAAACAGGATGACCAGGCAAAACGGTCTTTATATTTGCGCTGTCTTTTTTGTATTGCGATTTCGGAATCACCTTAAAACGGTCGTCATATCTGCCTTTCGTAGTCTTCATCTTCGTTCCGGTCGCAGTTTTGACAATCTCCTCACCCTTTTCGGTTTCAAAGGTGACCTCAGTATCTGCCGCCTCAAATAATTTGTTGGCAGGAAGAAATTCATCCTCTTTAAATTTCCACATGGCCCATATTGATGTCTGCTTCAATTTATTATATTCAGTATCTGAATACGGATTTGGCACTTCGTTGGGATCATATTTAAATTCGTAGAGATCGTATGTTCCCTTGCTGTCGGTTAGAGGGTTAGTGTTGGTCTTTTTTATCTCTTTATTGTTATAACCTGAATATACCCTTATGTTATCAGCATAACATTTATCTTCAAGCCCGACCGGACGATAAACCTTAACACGCTTTATACGAATAAGTTTATTATTTCCTTTGTCTATTTCGGGGATATTCAAATTGACCAATGGGTATAGATTCTTTTTAAAGTAATCCCACTTGTACATTGTATTGTTTACATTTGTATATACTGCAATATTTGCCACCTTAGTTGCAAAATTACTGCTGATATTAGCTGTGGCTGTTTTACCGGTTTTAGGTCTTACAGTATAATGCGTGTTTTCACCCATTAAGCCACCGTCACTGTCTAACAGTTTAAATCTAATTGTAGATTTCTTAGGGCCGTTGACAATCATGTCGTTTAAATCAGCTCTTGACATGTATTCTACGCCGGTATGATAAGCCAGTGCAGTTGCAAGATCGGACATCGCCGCAGGATTCTTTTTAAATGTAACGACTACCGAGTTTGGATTGTTGGCATCATACTCAACGCTCAACACTTCATCCTTTGATTTTAGCTTGTCCAAACTTCCCTTATCAAAAATCATTCCGGGCGGCAGGCTAACTGATAGGCGAAACTCCGTTACGCGGAAAGCTTCTTTAGGAAGTACTAAATTAAATATCCCGTCTTTACCCGGATTTATTGGAAAATCATACACCCCTTCACTGTCTTTTGTTTGACTGTTAATCAGCGGACTGTCAACCGGCAATGTAAGTCCGGAAACAGTAGGAGATTTTGCCGGTCCTATTACCCCCAGGTAAAACGGACTAAAAGTTTTTGACTCGAAATGAATCACTCCGCTTTCGTCCACAGTAAATTCGACAGGTTCAAGCTTTTTGCCATTAAGGTGAAGCAGTTGATATTTCTCGCCGTCTCTAAGCTTTCTTCCATCTTTTCTTTTTATTGAAATTTTAACTGAATTATTATTCGCTGGCTGAATCAGTTTATTTGTGTAGTTTTCCTTAAAGGCAATTTCCATACCTGAAATTCTGCGTATAGAAACTTCTTTATCGGTTTTCCCCGAAAGCTCAATCATCTTTTTTTCTGCCGTTCTTACTTTTTCTTCATTCATGTATGAAGAAGTAATAAACTCTGTATGGGAAGGAAATGTGTTATCTCCATACTCAGCTTTGATATCAAAAATATCGCTAATCTCACCTTCAAAGCTACCTGCTTTTTGGTATTTTTCGGAATCTGAATTTATGTTTTTATTTGAATCGAGTCCCTCCTGTGTTTTAGGTAGCTCGGATACAGGTTTAGATATATCCTGCTTGTTAATTTCAGATTCTTTAGCAATCTGTGAGTTCCCCGAGTCTTGAGATTCTTTCACTTCAGATGCTGTAGATGTGTCTTGTGTTTTTTCAGGTTCCTGCTGTTTAACAGATTCCGAATTTTCTGCGGACTCCTGTGGCTCAGCAGTTTCATTAGATGTATCATTACTTGATATATCTTCTTTTTGTTCTACGTTCTGCGTTTGATTCGATTCTAAATCACCGGCATATGCAAGTGGAATACTCTGTCCAATTAAAAGAACAGCAATAAAAACAACAAGAGTAATTATACCTGCTCTACGCCTGTAGTGTTTTCCAATCATGGTTTTCATCCTTTCTACTAATTATAAATTTTCGTCATTGAAGATTTGACAAAAAACAAAATGCAAGTAAAAGTGACATGCCTTGATATCCTGGAAATCGCATTACTTTTACTTGCTAAATAATCCTAAAAAGTAGAAAATACCAAATTCACAAAAACTATCCCCTTTATTTGTCCGTCTTAAAAAATTTGATAATTTCCCCTCAAAAGCTAACAAATCCCAATGAACAATACATACCCGCTTTTATTGTAACCAAATTTTCTATAAATTGCAACTTCAAATTGCCCCTTAGTATCTAATTCTGAAGTGCATACGAAAAGTTTAATGCTAAAGCAAATATGATTCTCTGAGGATTATGATATAATAATCGCAAAGGAGACTGATATTATGATTAAAAATATGAAGGATGCCGAAAGGGAAGCGGCTTTTAGAGTCGCCGATGCTATGTGTGCTGCTGCTCATACCGCTCCAAAGGCAAATGGACTCGACAAGATTAGAACCCTGATTGTTTCAGGCGAAGATATAGAAACTTTAGCAAAAGAAATGGAACTAGCCGGTAAGGAATACGGTCTTGATTTCTTTTGTCGCGATGCAGACAACATCAGAAATAGTCACTGCGTCGTTCTGATTGCCGCTATGGGAACAGCCAGCGGCGTTCCACATTGCGGCATGTGCGGTTTTGAGAACTGCGCTGAAATGAGCAAGGCTGATGCCTGTTGCTCATTCAGTGCCATGGACCTCGGTATCGCCATCGGATCTGCCGTGGCACTTGCGGCCGATAACCGCATCGACAATCGCGTCATGTACTCCATCGGTCGCTCAGCGCTGAGACTCAAGCTCTTCGCAGATAATGTCAAGCTCTGCTACGGGATTCCTCTATCTACGGGTGCGAAGAGCAACTACTTCGACAGAGCTCCAGGCTCAGTACTGTTGTAGCTGTTAGTATTTTCGCTCTGTCACAGCTGTGCCCTACCGGCAAATTGAGCCCCGGGCCACCCGCGATTATCTATAAATTTACGTCATATATAAAGACAAAAACTCCGCAGGACCCAGCTGTTTTCAGCTTAAGGTTCGCGCGGAGTTTTAATTACTTATAATCCTACTCAGCTTAAGATTTATTTTTCTTCAAAGACATCTTTGCCCATGCCGCAGATAGGACATACCCAGTCCTCCGGAAGATCCTCAAATGCTGTTCCCGGCTTGATACCGTTATCCGGATCACCTACTGCCGGATCATACTCATAGCCACATGCGCCACATACATATACTTTCATCTTTTTTCTCCTTTTGTTTTAAACTTTATCTTTATATTTATCATTAACTATAACGGTTTAACAAATAAATTTTAATCGCCGTGGTCAGATTTGTAAAGAAATCCGCCTCGGTTGCGACCGGATCCAGTTTTTCCTGGATCTTATTTATCCTATACCTAATGGTATTCTTATGACAAAAAAGCTTGCCCGCCGTTAGGTTTACATCGCCACCGGCAAAGACATAAGCTATGCCTGTTTGCAGAAGCTCATTCTCCTTACCGTCCTCTTCAAGTATCGGTTTTAGATAGTTATAGGCAAAATCTAAAATCTTTTTATCACCTGAATGGTGCGCAATTAACTTGTATATACCCACATTTTCATAATACTTAACTTTTTCGTCTTCAATTTTTGCAATAATTTCAGCCCAGTATGCTTCTCTAATCAAATCGGTGACACTTTCCACATCTGAATCTATCCTGCTCCATCCTTTGTGAGCTTCGCTTATCATCTCCAGACTGAGGTTGTAAAAGGAAGCAATTTCGTAGATTGTATTTATAAAGATTTCCCTGTTATCTTCTTCCTGAGCTATGACAATTATCAGCTTTTTATCATAAAGACCTATGAAAACATGCCTTTTTATATACTGACCAACTATTGAAAACTTGAGCTTTTCCTCAATAGATTTAGTATCTTCTACTCCTATGCAAAGAGCTGAGGCATAGCAATATCTTTGATTCATTATTTGATTGATAATAGGCGTCTCCTCACGGCTGCCTTTGATGACCGACTCGAGAATCAGACTTTTGATAGACTCGCTGTGGTCCTTCAGATTCGCACTGTTTATCTCAAGAATTATATTCTCCATATAAACATCGCTCTCGAAAACAAATATAGGAAAATCAAGTGCATCTGCGATTTCCAGAGCTTCTTTCGGAAGTGTTTTGAACACTACCGGCTTATATGCAAGTGCATGAACATCACACCGAATCAGCTTTTTAATGGAATCAACGACCAGCTCCGGCCTTCCTTTTGCGTAGATGAAGCTCGTGAGAACGAGACTGTTTCCGTCGAAAGCCCTCTTCTTTCTATAGTTTTGACCCTCGTCGTCGAATTCGAAATCGAGGATTTCCGTACAGTCTATGGTCTTCTCAAGTCCACCGGCACCAGCAACAAGCTTAAAATTCTTCGTCGTCTCCAGCTTTGATAACATGCTAATCTTAAGAGCCATAACCTATCCTTTCATCATGCATAAGTTTTCGCATCTGCCGTCAAATTTCTCAAATGCGTACATCATCGCTACAAGCACTGCAATTCCCAGACTCCAGCCACCGATAACATCTGTTGGGAAGTGTACTCCGACATATACCCTGCTTAAGCCTATCAAAATAATAATCAAGCCAAGGCCTATCGAAAGTAGCTTCGCAAGCTTTCTATTTTCGCAATACCTCAGAAGTAAATACGCCAAAATTCCATAGCTCACCAGACAGTTCATCGAGTGGCCGCTAGGAAATGAGTATCCGCTCTCCTCAATAAGCCTGAGTGCAATATCCGGCCTTGGCCTTTGAAATATATACTTCATTCCTTGATATAGGGCAGTTGAAGACAGTGCTGCAATTGCAAACTTAACCCCGTACTTATTCCTCAGTGATTTTACCAAAAGCAATACGATACCGAGCATTATTACAATCTCACTATCGCCACTGTGCGTTATGAACTTCCAAAACATTGTTAACTTTTCGTTTCTTATGCTATAAACACGATAGCGCACTGCATCATCAAAACCATCTAGATAACCGGTTTGCACACCTACTGCGACCCCTATGAAAACGAGGACTGCAATAAAAATTATTACACCATATATTTTAAATTTTTTATTTTTCATATCATCCCAAACCTTTTCATATATTATAACCTAAAATATGGATATTTCCACATCATTTATGGTATATTATTATGTAGTAAAAACGGAGGTTTAGCGTGAACAAAATAAGAAATTTAGGTGCTATTTTCTTCCTCATTTGGTCAGGAATAAAATTTTTGCCCTTCAGAAGTAAAATTAAAAAAGCTAAAACTGCTGGCAATCAAGAGGAAGAAGCAAGGCTTATCGCTGAAGTTACAGCAAGATGGTCCGCCTATGTATCTAAACATTTTGATATAAGATACGAGGTCATCGGTAAGGAGAATCTTCCGGAAGGCCCTTGCGTATTCATCGCAAATCATCAGGCCTATTTTGATATAATGGCACTCCTATATGCTATAAGCGGAAAGCAGACCGGATTCATCGCAAAGAATGAATTTAGCAAGGTTCCGCTCCTCGGAAAGTGGATCAATGTGATTAGAGGACTTTTCATCAAAAGAGGTGATGTAAGAGAAAGCCTCAAGATTATAAACCAAGGAGTAGATTTGATTAATCAGGGTTTTTCTCTTGTTATCTTCCCTGAGGGAACGCGTAGTCAGAAACACGAAATGGCTGATTTTAAGCCTGGAAGCTTTAAGCTGGCCTCAAAGGCTAAGGCACCCGTAGTTCCGGTTGTAATCGACGGAACCTACAAGGTATTTGAGCAAAAGAAGAGAGTATCAAAAGGCGAAACTGTAAAAGTTACAATTTTACCCGCCATAGATACCGCGTCTCTCGACAGAAAGGCACTCGCAGCTCTCCCAAATCAGATTGAAGAAGCAATAAAAGAGCACTTAGCTTCCGATGCAAATTAGGATATTTATATGCCAATAGACTAAAAGGGCTGTCACTCCGATTTACCGGTTAACAGCCCTTTATTTTTTATAACCCTATAATTTAGAAAATTAAATGTCTATACGAAACCAACAACGCAACAATTAACAATAGATAAAACGCTACAAATACCCATTTTATCCTTAAGCAAAGCGCTATAAACTCTCTGATAAGCGCTGACGGTATATAGTACCTCGCAGTACGACAACCAAGCCCATCCCCTACAAGCCCAACCTTCTTAGCATAGGCACTTGTACGATATACGTGATAATTATTCGTTACAAACAGGAATCTTGGACTATCCACTTCACTTTCACCGCATACTTTTGAATATTGCAGGTTCTCGTAAGTAGTTGTCGACTTATCCTCCAATATAATTTTATCTATTGGAATTTCAGCTTCTTCAACAAGATAATTAGCAATGGCCTGTGCCTCTGAAATCTCTTCATCTGAACCTTTTCCACCGCTAGCTATAATTTTAATATTTGGGTTTTCCGATTGTTTAAATGCTTCTACCGCCTTGTCAACACGCTGTTTCAATAAAGGCGTAAGCTTTCTCCCTTCTTTTAAGCCGGCTCCGTGAATTATTATAAAATCATATTGTTTCTTCTTTGGAATAGCCAGATAAAGAATTGAGTATAGCAAAAAACCTGCAAATGCACAGCCAAACAATAAATATGAATAGACAATAATGATAAACAAAATGTTAGCATAAACATTCTCACAAAATAGATTGCTGGAAAAATTTAAATACACGAGGATGAAAAAGAGTATTATCATCATTCCCATAACTAGAGAAAGTAAATTTGTCTTCGATAATCCTTCTCTCCGGAGCAAAACAAGTCCGTTATAGACCAAAAACAAAGCGCTTCCGAAAATTACAATAAGCACCATGATTACCGAAAAGCTTTCAAAGACAAAACTCACTGAATTCAAACCTAAATCATATAGTAGTTTAGCAATAGATATGTAGCTAAATATAAGGCTCGAAATTAAGAGTGCCGGATTCCAAAGGCTTCTGCGATCCCTAAGAATAGAAAATATAAATGCCCCTATCAATATTATTGTTACTATGTACATTAACACCAAATCTCCATTTATATTATTAATCTATTTTTCTATCGCATCTATAGCTTTAATTACTGCAGCTCTAAATCCATTTTCTTCAAGCGATGTCACTCCCTTGATTGTGGTTCCTCCCGGTGAGCAAACAGTATCCTTCATAGCTGCCGGATGTGCCCCCGTCGCCAGCTGGAGCTCGCCTGTTCCGGAGACTACCTTTGATGCAAGTCTATATGCTACATCTCTCTTGAGTCCGTACTTAACACCTGCATCTCCGAGCGCTTCTATGAACATCGCAACAAAAGCAGGTCCGCAACCGCTTATAGTTCCGGCAACAGAAAAGACCTTGCTATCTATGAATTCAACCGTCGCTACAGTTGAGAAAATACTCATAAAGTGTTCCAGCTGCTCTGCCGTAAGTCTATGATTTTCCTCACATAAAAGAACACCTTCACAAATTGAAATCGGAGTATTCGGCATCGTCACAATGTAATTATACTCGTTCCCTAAAAGCTTCTCATAAAAGTCTGAATTGCAGCCCGCTGCAATTGAAACTATAATCTTTCCCTTAAGCTCTTCCTTAAGTGGCTTCAAGACCTTCTCAACCATGTTCGGTTTTACTGCAATCACAATCACATCCGAACTTTTTACAAGCTCTTCGGCATTCTTACAAGCCTTAATCTGTCTTGATTCTGCTTTTTTAAGTAACTTATCCCAGTTATTTGCGCATGCAAATATATTAGATGTGCTGACAGCTTCTGCTTTAATCAGGCCATCGCAAATTGCACTACCCATGTTACCGAATCCGATAAATCCAAGCTTTGCCTTTATGTCCATAAATTACTCACCTACCTAAACAGTTCCGCCCTAAACTTTCCTACTATGCTCTTTTCTGCTCTCGATACTGTCATTTGTGATATTCCAAGTCTCTTAGCTATCTCTGACTGCGACTTGTTGTTTATAAATCTTTCGCGGAATATATATTTATACTGATCGTTAAAAGTGTTTACGACCTTGTTGATTATCTCGGCAGTCTCTATTTGGTCGTATCCGTGCTCGTCAAAACCGGTATACTTCTCCAAAAATGCATTTTCTCCATCCTCGCCGGCCTCATCAAATGTCTTATCCAGCGAGTAGGTTCCATAAGCATGCGAACTTTCTATAGCTTCGATTATCTGTTCCTCCGTGTATCCGGTAAACTCAGCTATCTCTGCTACGGTAGGTGTCCTATGCAACTCGCTGTTCAGCTTATCCTTTGCATCCTGCACCTTAGCTGCGATTTCCTTGAGTCTTCTTGGAACCTTGAGGCTCCACTGCTTATCACGAAAATACTTCTTTATCTCGCCAAGTATGGTCGGTGTAGCAAATGAACTGAACTCAAAACCCTTTGCCGGATCAAATCTCTCAACTGCAGCTACCAAAGCAAGTGCTCCAATCTGATACAAATCGTCGTATTCTACGCCTTTACTCAGATATTTGCGTATCAAAATATCAACCATGTAAAGATTTTTTTCTACAAGTGCATTTCTTTTTTCTATTGTCGGATTTTGCTTGTAATCTTCAAACAATTCCTGATCTATCATTTTTTCTTCACCATACTGATAAACTTATGATTATTATCATCACGTCCAAACTCAACTTCGTCCATAAGTGATTTGATCACGATAACACCAATATCACCGTCCTTAGGACAGTGTAAACAAGTCTTATTAACCTTTGCAAGCGTATGCTTCTCACACGCATCTACTACCTTAATCTCAAGATATCCCTCATCCATCTTAAACGATATTTCGTACTGATCACTCAAGCCCTGCTCTCCGTGACACGAAACGTTTTTGCATGCCTCTGAAACAGCCATCTTTATGTCATCCGTGTCCTCGAGATTAAATCCTGCCATTGCGGCAATCGAGCTTGTTGTAAGCCTTACCATAGTCATATATTCAGGTTTGCCGGGAATGGTAATTCTTAAATTATCCATCTTTTCCTCCATGTAAAAGCCTGTATGCGACTTAGTATCACATACAGGCTTATTATAGCTTATTGACTCAATAAAATCAAAGGTGAATATCTACTATATAGTATACAATATAAGCCTATAGGCTCATCTGTTCCTCTATTTCTTTGGATGCACTTGAATCATTTTCCTCAGTCTCGTCCTCATCATCGCGTATTGCCTTTGCTATTGCAACGATCTTGCTTCCTTCCTCGACCTTCATAATCTTAACGCCCTGGGTTGCACGACCTAGGATGGAAACCTCACTCGCTCTAATTCTGATAATTATTCCATCCGAGTTAATCATCAAAATCTCGTCGCTTTCATCTACAACCATAGCTCCGATAAGGGCTCCTGTCTTGCTGAACTTGGCCTTATCATATGTCAAAAGACCCTTTCCTCCACGTACTTGAATCTTGTACTCCTCAACAGGTGTACGTTTACCAAATCCGTTTTCGGTTACGACCATAAGTTGCTGCTCAGGTTCAACCAATTCCATAGAAACTACTTCATCATCCTTATCGAGCTTTATCGCTCTTACACCGCTAGCGATTCTTCCCATAGGTCTGACGTCCTTTTCTGAGAAGCAGATACATTTACCCTTTCTTGTAACAATGATGATATTGTTGCTTCCTGTGGATTGTTTAATTGCGATTAGTTCATCCTCATCCTTTAGATTTATTGCAATTAAGCCGGTTGTTCTCTTTGTATCAAACTCGTTAAGAGCCGTTTTCTTAATTAAACCGTTCTTCGTAATTGCAATCAGGTATTTATCATCCGAGAACTCCTTAACTGGAATAACTGCTGTAATTCTCTCCCTCTGAAGAAGATTTAGGAAGTTAATTGCAGGTGTCCCTCTCGCTGTTCTCGTAGCTTCCGGAATCTCGTAAGCCTTAATCTTATGAGCTTTTCCGGTATTTGTAAAGAACATGAGATTATCGTGAGTTGAAGTCATTACAAGATCCTTAACAAAGTCGTTATCTCTAGTTGTAACGCCTGTAATACCCTTTCCACCACGTTTCTGTGCCTTATATGTATCAGCCGGAACTCTCTTTATATATCCGAGATGAGTGAATGTAATTGTTACATTTTCCTCTTCAACAAGGTCTTCCTCATCGAATTCACCTTCATCTCTGATAATCTTGGTGCGCCTTTCGTCTCCAAACTTATCTCTTATCTCTATGAGTTCATCCTTGATAACTCCCATCAAAAGAACTTCGTCTGCAAGAAGTGACTTATAATAAGCAATCCTCTTCATAAGCTCATTATATTCATTTTCAATCTTCTCGCGCTCCAATCCCTGAAGTCTGGCAAGTCTCATGTCGAGGATTGCCTGTGCCTGAATATCCGAAAGACCGAAGTTTTCCATCAGATTTTCCTTAGCATTGCTGTATGACTCACGAATAGTCTTGATTACAGCATCGATGTTATCTAAAGCAATTCTCAATCCTTCTAAGATGTGAGCTCTCGCCTCTGCCTTTGCTAAGTCAAATTTTGTTCTTCTTGTCACTACTTCCTTTTGGAACTTTACATATTCCTCCAGAAATCTCTTAAGTGTTAAAACTTCCGGCTTGCCATCTACAAGCGCAAGCATTATCATGCTGAAGCTGTCCTGTAGTTGCGTATGTTTATAGAATCTGTTTAGTGTAATCTGAGGATTTGCATCTCTCTTTAGCTCAACAACAATTCTAATACCTTCACGGTTTGACTCGTCACGAATAGCTGAAACGCCCTCTATCTTCTTTTCCTTAACCAGGTCAGCCATCTTCTCAATAAGTCTGGCCTTGTTAACCATATATGGAATCTCAGTTATTACAATCTGTGACTTTCCGCGATCTGTCTCCTCTATTTCACAGCAAGATCTAACCTTAACCTTGCCCGTACCTGTTCTGTAAGCTTCTCTCATACCGGCTTTGCCAAGTATCTGGGCACCCGTTGGAAAATCCGGACCCTTTACTATTTTGATAAGCTCTTCTATATCGCAATCCGGCTCGTCAATAACCCGAATTGTCGCATCAATCACCTCTTTTAGGTTATGTGGAGGTATTGATGTTGCCATACCTACAGCTATACCATTTGATCCGTTTACAAGTAGGTTAGGAAATCTGCTAGGTAAAACTACAGGTTCTTTCTCTTCACCATCAAAATTATCTCTAAAATCAACAGTTTCTTTTTCAATATCTCTAAGCATTTCGAGAGCAAAAGGAGTCATCCTTGCTTCCGTATAACGCATAGCAGCGGCCGAGTCGCCATCCACCGAACCGAAGTTACCATGACCATCTACGAGCATATATCTGGTAGAGAAGTCCTGTGCAAGTCTTACCATTGCATCGTATATTGAACTGTCACCGTGAGGGTGATATTTACCCATTACTTCACCGACGATACGGGCTGACTTCTTATGTGGCTTATCCGGTGTTACTCCCAGATGTCCCATTCCATAGAGAATTCTTCTATGTACCGGTTTTAGTCCGTCTCTTACATCAGGAAGGGCTCTGCCGACAATAACACTCATCGCATAATCAATATACGATTTTTTCATTTCCGAATATATCTCGGTTTGTTCTAATCTTGTATCTTCTAAAAGATCTGACATTGTTTACCCTCCCTTCTTAAATATCTATCTCTGCGTATTTTGCATTATCTTCTATAAATTTCTTACGAGGTGGAACCTTATCACCCATCAAAATGGTGAATATCTCATCTGCCTGAGATGCGTCATCCATCGTAATCTGAACAAGAGTACGGTTATTGAAGTCCATGGTTGTCTCCCAAAGCTGGTGGAAGTCCATTTCTCCAAGACCTTTATATCTCTGTATATCTATTTTCGTCTTCTTACCTGAAAGCTCTGCAAGAAGTTTGTCCTGCTCAGGCTCCGAATAGGTATAATATACATCCTTACCCTGCTTTGTCATGAATAGAGGTGGCTTTGCCGCATAAACATAACCTCCTTCTATCAAAGGTGTCATATGACGGAAGAAGAATGTCAAAAGCAATGTTCTAATATGTGCTCCGTCAACGTCGGCATCGGTCATGATAATTATCTTATGATATCTTAGTTTACTAGCATCAAAATCATTACCTACACCACAACCGAAGGCTGTAATCATATTCTTAATTTCTTCTGAGTTTAGAATCTTATCAAGCCTTGCTTTTTCAACGTTTAGAATCTTACCTCTGAGCGGAAGAACAGCTTGCCTTGAGCGATCACGACCCTGCTTTGCTGAACCGCCCGCAGAATCACCCTCGACAAGGAATATCTCTGAGAGTGCCGGATCCTTTTCTGAGCAATCAGCTAATTTACCCGGAAGTGAAGTGCTATCTAAAGCATTCTTTCTTCTTGTAATATCTCTAGCCTTTCTCGCAGCCTCTCTAGCTCTTGAAGCTCTTATACATTTTTCTATGATTATCTTTGCTTCCTGTGGATGTTCTTCTAAATAAGCTGTCAGATTATCGTTTGTTGCAGTTTCAACAAATCCTCTAACTTCGCTGTTTCCAAGTTTTGCCTTAGTTTGTCCCTCAAACTGTGGCTGTGCAAGCTTTACAGAAACGATAGCCGTAATACCCTCACGAATATCCTCACCGCTTAGCGCAGGATCGCTATCCTTAAGAATCTTTGACTTCTTAGCATAATCGTTTATTGCTCTTGTCAAAGCGGACTTAAGTCCAGCCATGTGAGTACCGCCATCTGTAGTATTTATATTGTTGGCATATGAAAGTATGAATTCGTTATATCTATCAGTGTACTGAAGTGCAACTTCAACCTCCATACTATTCTTATTCTCTACTTCAAAATATATTACATCCTTGTGAAGTACTTCCTTATTCTGGTTAATGTAGTGAACATACTCCTTAAGACCACCCTCATAGTGGAAAACTTCCTTCTTCTTAGGTGTAACTCTCTCATCAGTTATGGAAATCTTAATTCCCTTATTTAGGAATGCCATTTCTCTAAATCTGTGCTGAAGAGTGTCATAATCAAATTCTATAGTCTCGAAAATCTCAGCATCAGGCCAAAATGTTGTCTTTGATCCTGTAGACTTTGATTCTCCAATAACCTCAAGAGGAGTAACTGTCTTTCCTCTCTTGTATTCTTGTCTATATATTTTTCCGTTTCTCTTAATTTCTACAACCATATCTGTAGAAAGAGCATTTACTACGGAAGCACCTACACCGTGAAGTCCTCCGGATACCTTATATCCTCCACCGCCGAATTTACCTCCTGCATGAAGAACTGTATGAATAACTTCTACAGCCGGAATTCCAAGCTTTGGATGATTATCAACCGGCATACCGCGACCGTCATCCTCAACTGTTAAAGATCCATCTTTATTTATACATATCTTTATGTGCTTACAATATCCAGCCAATGCCTCGTCGACACTGTTATCTACAACTTCATATACTAGGTGATGAAGACCTCTGGCACCGGTACTACCAATGTACATACCAGGCCTTTTTCTAACTGCTTCTAATCCTTCAAGTACTTGAATTTGCGCGGCGTCGTATTGAGTATTTACCTTTTCTTCTGTACTCATTTAATCCTCGCTTTCCTTTTAATTTTTTTATCAAAACGATAGCATATATTATACAATAAAATTAACTTTTTAACAAGTTTTTACTTCTTTATAAGAAAAATTATTACTATATATAAAAAAATCGCCCTAAGGCGATATTTTTAATCTGTAATATATATATCAATTTAATATATATATTAAATAAGATTTCCATTTTCTATATAGAAAATTTTCAACTCTTTAAACTTATCCTTTATATTTTGATCAAGCTCTGTCGTCGTTATAAATAATTGATTATTTTTCATAGTATCTATTAAGAATTCCTGTCTATCAGCATCAAGTTCGCTCATAACATCGTCTAATAACAATATAGCATCCTCATCAGTTTTTTCTTTAATAAGGTTAAGCTCCGCCAATTTCAACGATAAAGCACAAGTTCTCTGCTGCCCCTGTGAACCAAAATTTCTCATATCTATATCATTTACAACAAACAAAATATCATCTCTATGAGGACCGACAGAAGTATTCCTATTTCTTGAATCAGTTTTAAAAGAATTTTTTAGCTCACTATAAATAAAATCTTCCTGCTCAGATAAACTTTGTTTTATTTCAACATTTGGCTCATATAAAATATCTAATTTTTCCTTACCACCTGTTATACCTGAATGTATTTTAGAACTGTACTCACTGAGTTTCTCTATAAACTTCTCTCTTAAAAATATCACCTCGGCTCCATATTTTGATAACTGTACATCCCAAATATCTATTATTGAAGGCTCTAAATTTTCTTCTTTTAGATATGTATTTCTCTGTAAAAGAGATTTTTTATAGTTAGATAAGCTGTTATAGTATTTTGGAGATATTTGACTTAACTCCCTATCTATAAATTTTCTCCTCTTTTCCGGTTCATCTTTTACTATTTTTAAATCTTCAGGGGAAAATATAACTATCAAAATATTTTTTAGCAGCTGTGAAGTTCTAGTTACGTTTTTTTTATCTTTCTTTATAAATTTTTCAGAGCTTTTTTCGCCTTTTCTTTTTATTGATATTTCAACTGTTGTACTATTTAGTTCCTTTTCTGCCCATACCTTTACTATAGAATTATTTTCATTGAATTTAACTAGGTCAATATCCTTTGATGTACGAAAAGAACGACCTATGGCAGTTAAATAAACTGCTTCTAATAGGTTCGTCTTTCCTTGAGCATTCTTTCCTAATATTAAATTAACATTTTTGCTGAATTCTAATTCTAAATTGCTATAGTTTCTAAAATTATGCAGCTCTATTTTTTCTATATGCATCTTACATATTCGATAATCTTACCGGAAGTACAAGGTATTCATAGCTTTCACCTTCTACCGGAGTAATTAGGCATGGTGAAATACTTGTATTAAATTTCATGATTATCTCTTCATCACTTATAACTTTTAATATATCTATTATATATTTGGCATTAAATCCTATATCGAGGTCTTCACCGGTCTTCTCTGCCAGTAAATCTTCTTTTACATTACCTTCTTCTGAACGTGATGTAATTGTAATAACATTATCCTTTATTGAAATTTTTATAAGGTTGTTCTTACCTTCCTTTGATAGAAGTGAAGCTCTCTCTACGCATTCCATAAGCTCAGATCTTCTTAGTTTTACATTTATTGAAGCAGTCTTTGGAATAATATCCTGATATTTGATAAATTCTCCAGCTATCAATCTCATAATAACCTTGATATTATCTATCATCAAAACAGCACTCTTATTATCAACTAATATATTAATATCTTCACTATCGGAATTTAAGTTTGTTTCTGAAATAATCTTGCTTATTTCATTCATTATTTTTGCAGATATTATTATTCTATGATTTTCTTTGTTTGCCATTTCTTCTGATGTAATAGCCATTCTATATCCATCTATAGCTACCATTTTGATATTATCATTAGCTATTTCAAGAAGAATACCTGTAATTACACCCTTTGTTTGGTCAATACTTGCTGCAAATGAAGTTTTTCTAATCATATCAGCGAATTTAAGCTTATCAAAAGTTAATTTCTTTGCATCCTCCTCAGTATTCTTTATGTTAGGAAACTCATCTGATGGCATCCCTACTAAAGAAAACTCTGATGTTAGGCATTTTATAGTAATTTTTTCATCTTCACAGTTAAAATCTATATCATTATTAGGAAGCTTTCTTACTATATCACCAAATAGTTTTGCAGGAACAACAATAGAACCGTCTTCTGAATTAGCTACTTCTATTGAATTTTCTATAGTTATATCCATATCAGATGCTGTAAATGTTGCTATACCTGATTTAATATCGATATTAATACCTTTAAGTGTAGGTATTGTTGTTCTTGAACTTATAGCTTTAGATACAATGTTAAGAGTTCTTGTTAATTCTAATTGATTACATGTGAACTTCATAAAAACCTCCTGAAAATGTAATTTTATTATTAACTTATATATAATAATATTAGTAATAAGGTCTGTGGAAACAGTGGATAATTATGTTAAGCTTTGAAAATAAGTCATTTTTTATCCACATTTATAGAAGTATAAGTATGTGGATAATATGTGGATGAATGAGGATAAGTTTATATAGTCTTTAATTCATCATTTAGCTGATCAATAATTTCTCTTAACTCTTTATTATCTTTTAAATCATCTTCTATCTTATCGCAACCGTGCTTAACTGTAGAATAATGTTTATCACCAAATAACTTTCCTATTTTAGGAAGAGATAAATCAGTGTGGACACGGCATAGATACATAGCTATTTGTCTGGGATAAGCAAATTCACTCTTTCGACTATCGGATTCTAAATCAGAAACCTTAATATTATAATGTTTTGAAACAGTTGATTTTATCTTATCAGGACTTATATTTCCACCAATTGAAACAACATCTGTAAGACAAGATTTAGCAAGTTTCATATCAATTTTTAGATTACCCATCTGAGCAAAAGCATGAATTCTGGTAAAAGCACCTTCTAATTCTCTAATATTATCTTTTATTTTATCGGAAATCATAGCTATTACCTGTTCAACATCATCATCCAGCTCGACATTGAAAAGTTCAGCTTTTTTTCTAAGTATTGCTACTCTGGTTTCATAATCCGGTGGTGCAATTTCTGCAATCATATTCCAACCAAAACGCGATCTAAGTCTTTCATCAAGTTTAACCAGTTTGTTAGGTGGTTTATCCCCGGATAATATAATCTGCTTATTATCCTCGTGTAATGAGTTAAATGTGTGAAAAAATTCTTCCTGAATACCTTCTTTACCTTCTAAAAATTGAATATCGTCGACAAGTAAAACATCGGCTTTTCTATATTTTGATTTAAATTCAAAAGCCTTTCCTTCTTGAAGAGCTTTGATAAAATCGTTTGTAAATGTTTCGGAAGAAACATAGAGAATTCTCATATTCTCGTTATTTTCCAATATATATATTCCTATGGCATTAAGCAAATGTGTTTTACCTAAACCGGATTTACCGTAGATAAACAAAGGGTTATAAGCAGAAGAAGGGTTTTTTGCAACAGCCATGCATGCTGAATAAGCATAAGTATTGCTATTACCCACAACAAAATTATCGAAGGTAAATTTAGGATTAAAAATCTTCTCTTTACTTGAATAAAAATTTAAATTATAAGCTGTAGATTTTTTTGTATCATCTATTACTTTGTTGTTTTCTTTATATTCAAATTCTGTCTTGATAACAACACGGTAACTTTTGCCTAGAACAGATTTTAGGGAATCCTCAAAAAAATGATTATATCTTCGATTTAGGATATTACAAGTAAACTCTTTATCCGCTGATAATTCAACGAGATTAGGATTTTCTAAAATATTATGTATCTTTACTTTTGATATAAATGAATCATATGTAGCTTGAGTAACATTATTTTTTATATCCAGAAGAACTTTTTTTAAAATATCTTCTTTGTTCTTATAATAGATATTTATATCTAAACCATTACTATCATCTATTAAAAAATATTCATCTTCACATTTTGAATAATCATATTCTCCAGGCTTATATAATGTTATTCCACCTGAAATAACCCTACCATAATAGTATTTACCTTTTTCCTTTCTTTTTAAAAAGTTTCTCAATATATTTTTTATGTCCTTTTAAATATTTCATTGCTTCGTTA